>OLWF01000004.1_pt1 | contig 263288 bp, 232 predicted proteins | sample 1644131 | NCBI WGS metagenome assembly OLWF01 (sample SAMEA103958163, study PRJEB25191) | human gut metagenome
GAAAAGGGAGCTGGACGCGAGTTCACGAGCGGACTGAGGGATTAAATAATCACGCTCATTCTATTTAAATTCCATATAACCCTACAAAATCCCTCCGGCTTGCGGCAAGTCCGCCGCACAACCCCTGCGGTGTGACTGTGCGGGATTTAAATAAAAATGAGTGTGCGTAGCTGTGATAAAGACCGCAGTTGCTTTGAAAGAGGCAAAAAAATCCCCGATCTGTCGTTAATACAGACCGGTGGACTTTTGTGATTTTAACTTTTTATCAGCCTATAACGGTTGAGCCTGCATTGTCGCTTCTGACAAAGCCTATCCAGGATTTACCGGTGTTGAGCTGAAGGTCGCTGCCGTCCTCTGCCTGAAGCTTGAGAGGAGAAGATGCGTCGCCCTTTGTCCATTTTATGTTTTCATATGTTCCGTTGGAAACATAGACGCCGCTGCCGCCCTTGAGATCCCAGTCAACGTGCTTGGACGCGTCAATGGGTCCTGTGACTCCCGTGTAGAGGATAATTACGTTTGTAACGGCCATGGTGTTGCCGTCGGCGTCCTTCATCGGGTCTGAATTCATATTGTTGTAATAGAGACCGTCGTTCGCATTGTACTTAAAGGTGTGCTTGTAGTTGCCGGAGAATACCGCAAGAACAGAGTTGCAGGCGCCGCCCGAAAGCGTTCTCTTTGACGAAGCAAAGGTAAACGGTGAGCCGTAGCCCGACTTAACGTCGGTGCGGAAGCCCTTATCCGCGATTGCCTTTAAAAGATTTTCGCCTGTTGTGTAAGCTGTGTGCTCTTTAGATACCTTTCTTGCCTTGTCGCGCGCAAAGTAACTGCCGGCTTTCATTCCGTCGATATCATCAACTTTATCTGCGGAGATTTTGTCATAAGCGAGATTGCTGCCGCCGAAATGCACATAAATGGCGTCAAATCCCTCGGCGAGCTCAACATAGTCGTGACGTGCGCTTCTTGTGGGGCCGATTTTCGGCGCCGAGGAAATGTTGGCATACATCCACATCATTCTTGTGATGCCGCCCTCAACCTCGCCCTCGACTACGATGTCGGGAGAGCAAAGGCCCCATTGCGGACGCGCTTCGGGTGAGTTCTCAACCATTACGCAAACGGGACGCTTGCCTATGCTGCTTTCGGGGAGACCCGTAAGACCGGTAAGCGGATTTACATCTGTCGCGGCGGCAGGCTCCGCTGTGGTGACCGGAGCTGACGTGTCTGTTTCAAAATCCTTTTGTTTTTTACCGCAGGCAAAAAGCATGCAGGCCGAAAGCAAAACACAAATCGCAGCCGCAGAAAGTTTAAACACGGTTTTTTTGTTCATTTCCAAAACCCCTTGAACTAAAAGTATTTATATTATTCTACCATATTTGACGATTTTTTCAATACCAAACGGCAAAAAGAGGGGAACAATCCTCGCCGCAGCTCGGCAAAAACCGTTCCCCGATTGCTGTTTATTCTTCGTTTTCAGCCGCGCGGTCGGCAATTACCTTGTCGGCAACCGGCTGCGGAGCCTGCTCATAGCGGGCAAATGAGAGAGTGTAATGTCCCCTGCCTGCCGTGACGGAGCGAAGCACCGTTGTGAAATCGCCCATCTCGGCTATCGGGACCTCGGCGGTAAGCTCCTGCATACCCTTTTCCTCCGAAGCGCCCATACCGAGCACTCTGCCGCGACGCTTTGTAACGTCGCCCATGATGTCGCCGAGGTTTTCGTCGGGCATATAGGCTGTGAGAGTGCCTATCGGCTCAAGTATGGCAACGCCTGCCTTCGGCATCGCATTTTTATATGCGAGCGAAGCGGCTGTTTTAAACGCCATTTCCGAGGAATCAACGGGGTGGTAAGAGCCGTCATAGAGCGTGGCTTTAAGACCTACCATCGGATAGCCTGCCGCGAATCCCTTTGCAACGCAGTCACGAAGCCCTTTTTCGACTGCCGGGAAGTAGTTTTTCGGAACGGCTCCGCCGACTACCGCGGTTTCGAATACGAGATCGTCGCTGTCGCACGGCTCGAATTTTATCCAAACATCGCCGAATTGGCCGTGACCGCCAGACTGCTTCTTGTGCTTGCCCTGTGCCTCTACCGGCTTTCTGATAGTCTCGCGGTATGCGACCTTCGGGAGCTCAAGCGTTACGTCTACGCCGAATTTGTTTTTAAGCTTTGAAACGATTACGTCAAGATGCTGTTCGCCGAGACCCGAGAGCACCTGTTCCCTTGTCTCCTTGTTAAGCGCAAAGGTGATTGTCGGGTCTTCCTCCATAAGCCTTGTAAGACCTGCGGCAACCTTTTCTTCCTCACCCTTTTTCGACACCTTAACAGCCATCGAAAGGCACGGCTTCGGGAAATCGACTCCGGCGAGCTTGAGTATGTTTTTCGGGTCACAGAGCGTGTCGCCCGTTTTAACGCCTGCCATTTTTGTGACAACGCCTATATCGCCTGCGATGATTGCGGGGGCGTCCTCCTGCTTTGCGCCTTTTACAAATACGATTTTACCCATTTTCTCGATTTCGCCCGTGCGGAAATTGTATGCCGCGGTGTCGGGCGCGAGCTTGCCGGAAACAACCTTGAAGAACGACATCTTGCCTACAAACGGGTCTGCTATCGTCTTGAAGCAGACGGCTGCGAGCGGACCGTTTTCGTCGCAGGGTAAAATACCCTCCTCGCCGTTTTCGTAGGTGCATTTTTCGCCTGCATAACCGAATGCACCGGGTGCGGACCACGCAAGGCCGTAAAGCAGCTGATCAACGCCTGCGCAGGTAAGACCGGATACCGCGTATACGGGGTAAATCGAGCCGTCGAAAATACCTATGCAAAGACCCTTTAATATTTCCTCCTTGGTGAATTTCTCACCCTCGAAGAATTTTTCCATAAGAGCGTCGTCGGTGGTTGCGACAGCCTCCATAAATGCCGAGGTCATCTCTTCAATAACGCTGTCCTCGGGTACGGGAACCTTGGTCGCTTTGCCGTTTTCGTCGTATGAAAACGCCATACCGGTCATAAGATTAACATAGCACTTTGTAATATTGCCCTCCATATACGGGATTATTGTCGGGCAGAGCTTGTTGCCGTAAACCTCTTTTAAGGCGTCAAAGGTCTTGTAAAAGTTTCTGTGGTCGGAATCGGTTTTGGTGACGGCAAAGAATTTCGCCGCACCCTTTTTTTCTGCGGCACGGAATGCTTTTTCCGTACCCACGTCAACGCCTGAGCCTGCCGAAGTGACTATAAGCACCGCCTCGGCGGCTCTGACTGCCTCGGCTGCACCGCCCTCAAAGTCGAAAAGACCGGGAGCATCTATAATATTGAGCTTTGTGTTATCCCATTCAAGTGCCGCTATGGCGGAAGAGACGGACGACTTGCGGCGTTTTTCCTCGGAATCAAAGTCGAGAACGGTGTTACCGTCGGCAACTCTGCCGAGTCTGTCCGAAGCGCCGGCTATGTAAAGCATAGCTTCGCACAGCGTTGTTTTGCCCTTTCCGCCGTGGCCGAGCACGGCAATATTACGTATGTTGTTTGAAGTGTATGCTTTCACAGGAAATTCCTCCTAAAATAGATGTTACTGTCCTTTTATGTATTATTCATAATAGTTAGAGCCAGTATGGTGAAATTATAGCATAATTGCCCAATAATAGCAATTACTATTTTATAAAATTATAAGAAATGTTAATTTCCTCGTTTTCTTGCTTTTTTTGCATTAAATAAGTATAATAATATGAATGAAATTTTGGAGGTAAAAAATGTCTGACGATAAGTTTTCGCGCTTTAGAGAGCAATATAAGACCTTTACCTATGAGGATTATCACATTACAAAAGATGATAAATATATAACCGTTTCGTTTGATTTCAAAATAGACGGGCTTTGCGAATTTCACCCAAAAACCGAAATTGAGCTGACCGGGCTTGATATTTTGAACGATTTTTCGTCTCCCACGGCTCAAAACATCGTGTTTTCACTCGGCATGGTGGAGCTTGTCAGCTATTGGAAAATCGCTTGTCCCGAAAGAGTGGAAATTAAGTGCGGTTTTTTGAACGACAGGCAAAAGGAGTTTTGGAAGCAGCTCTATTTCGGCGGTTTATCCGAATTTTTCTATATAAACGGCATAGAGACTGATAAGGACTCGTTTATGACAATAGAATGTGACGAAGCGAAGGATGATATTGCTCCGATTTGCTATAAAACCGCCGGTATCAACCTTATTCCCGTCGGCGGCGGAAAGGACAGCGCCGTTACGGCAGAGCTTTTAAAGCCGTTCGGGAAAAGAAATAAGTTTTTCACGGTCAACGACCAGGCGGCGCGCACCGAAACCGTCATTGCCGCAGGCTACGGCGAGGACGATATTATAAAGACATATCGCGCGATAGATAAAAACTTACTGGAACTTAACAAAAAGGGATTTTTGAACGGTCACACGCCGTTTTCGGCAATCGTTGCTTTCCTCTCGCTGTATTGCGCCTATCTCATAGGCGGCGAATATATTGTTCTCTCGAATGAATCAAGCGCAAATTCCGGAAACATCGAGGGCAGAGAGGTCAATCACCAGTATTCAAAGTCATATAGATTTGAAAACGATTTCACCGAGTATGTCGGCGAAAATCTGCTTTCGGGTATACGCTATTTCAGCCTTTTACGGCCGTTTTCGGAATTGCAGATTGCAAAACAGTTTGCGCTTTTGCCGCAGTATCACAAGGTTTTCCGCAGCTGCAACCGCGGCAGTAAGAAAAATATATGGTGCTGTAAGTGTGCCAAGTGCCTTTTTGTTTATTCGATATTATCGCCGTTTTTGCCTCTTTCGACTCTCTCTGATGTTTTCGGCAGCGAGATGCTGTCAGACGAGAGTTTAAAGGATATTTTCGACGGACTTGTGGGCTTCACCCCGGTAAAGCCGTTTGAGTGCGTCGGTACGGTAAGCGAGATAAATTATGCCCTTATGCTCACGGCTCAGCGGTTCATAAAGGAAAATAAAAAGATGCCTTATTTACTCGATTATTTTTACAAAAGAGCGGACAAGAGCGTCTTAGACAAAAATTTACTAAACGAATATAACCCCGTAAACAATGTTCCCGACGACTTTTTGTTTGCTGTTAAGGAGATGTATGAAAATGTATCAGAGTGCGGCTTCGATGTTCAAAAATAAAAAGGTGCTTATTCTCGGCTTCGGCAGAGAGGGTATGTCAACATATCGGTTTTTAAGGAATATGTACCCGGATATGCACCTGACAATTGCCGATAAAAATGAGATAAAGCTCGACGACAAAAACGTCACGCTCATTTGCGGCGACAGCTATATGGACAGCTTAAACGACTTCGACATAGTTATGAAATCCCCCGGCATAGCCTTTTTGGATGTTGATATAAAAGACGGCACTCTTGTTACCTGTCAAACCGATTTGTTCTTAAAATTTGCGCCGTGCCGCAAGGTAGGCATAACAGGCTCCAAGGGAAAAACCACAACCTCCACGCTGATTTACGATATGCTTAAGGAGGGCGGATTTGACGCACGCCTCATAGGAAATATCGGCGTTCCCGTGCTTGAGGATATTAACACGGTCACGCCCGAGACGATAGCGGTTATCGAGATGTCGTCGCATCAGCTCGAATTTACCACGTCCTCGCCCGAGGTTGCGGTTCTCACCAATATTTATGAGGAGCATCTTGACCATTACCGCGACGGGTTCCGCGGCTATGTCAACGCGAAGCTCAACATTGTCCGCCGGCAAAAAGAGAGCGACACCTTCATTTATAATGCAACACAGGGGCTTGACGGCCTTTGTGACCTCGGCAAAATCAAATCACACAAGGTCGGCGTAAAAAAGGACGCGCCGTTGCCGTTTGCGGTGAATAACGAGCATCTTCTCGGCGAACACAACAGGCAGGATATTCTCTTTGCCCTTGAGGCGGCAAAGCATTTCGGCGTGGATACGGCGGCTGCCGAAAGAGCGGTGGAAAAATTCAGCGGCATAGAGCACCGTATGGAAAAGGTCGGCACGTTCCGCGGAATAACCTTTTACAACGATTGCATTGCGACTATACCGCACGCCGTAGAGTGTGCCGTCGAGGCGCTTAAAAATGTTGATACGCTGATTTTCGGCGGTATGGACAGAGGTCTTGATTACAGCGAATTTGAAAATTATTTAAAGAAAAGCAATATCAAAAATCTCATAGGCACACCCGCGACAGGTCATAAGATCTGCGATAAAATCGAGGGTGCACCCTCAAAAAACGTATATAAAGCGGCAAATCTCGACGAGGCGGTAAAAAAAGCGTATGAAGTGACCGAAAAGGGCAAAATATGCCTGCTCTCGCCTGCCGCTTCAAGCTATAACTGCTACAAAAACTTTGAGGAAAAAGGCAAACATTACAAAAAGCTTGTCCGTGAATACGGAAAAGAAGATTAAGCACCGTAAACTTGAAAGGCTTCGGCGAAGTCGGCTGTTGACATTGCAAGGCTTTAAAAGCCGTAAAATGATGTGTCATTTTGTGTCCACCGGCTCCTTGCGGTGTGCAGTATAAGGCTAAAAAATCGGTAGTTAAAAACTAACTACATTATCGCGCCAAGCGTCAGCATTTCTTCAAATCTGTTGTAGAGAAAGTTGAAATCCTCCAAGGGGGCAGACTCTTGGGCCCCGAGAGAGACTTCAAATGCAGGTCTGCGATGCTGTGCGCCGAACCATTCGCAAAAGCTTCCGAGCCTCTCTTTTTCCTCCTTGCGGCAAAGCGGATATCCGCTGACCGACGAGAGCACCTTTGCCATCATGGCTGTCTCCGAGAGATTGCCCTTCTGTTCGCTCCAATATATTTTTTCTCCGCCTACGGTGAGGCAAAACGCATATCTGAAAAGCTCGGCTTCGCAGAGATTCGCTACTGCCTTTGTCTCGGGTTCGCTCTCGGGCACGGGTCCTGCGTAAAGCTGCGGTGCCGGACCGGAAAAAGACAGGTCGTCATACACGATTTCGTCGTGGCGAAAGTTGAAATTGCGCGAAATATCAACGCCGCGTGCGTTGGCATTCCACTTTGAGTAATCACCCTTTGCCGCACGGGCAACAAGTCCGGCGTAAACTCCCGCTCCGTCGGCTCTTTTTGCCGCTATATCCAAGGCGTCGGGCGAAACAAGTGGAACTATCGTTATTTTGCGGTTTTGGAGTGACTTGCGTATTTTTACGGCACTTATTTTTTTATCGTTCTTTACGGCGTCACACATTCTTTCAAAAAATCGTAGCAGCAGTAATGTTGTGATTTGCTCTTTTCCGCGCATACCGCCGAGAAAAAGCACTTTTTCGTTTCCGTCACCTATGCTGAGCGAAAACACGGCTTTTCCCGTCCAGCTGCGTCCTATAACCTCGTATCCGGCGAAATCATATTCTTTTCTAAGCAGGGACAGTATATTTTTTACGGAGTTGTATGTAAGCGGTTCGGGGTTAACAATCATTTTTATCAACTGCTTTCTTTTTATTCTCGGCGCTCTGCCCGAAATCATATCGGGTATAACACTATCAATATATATTCCGAACGGAGTGGAAATATTATGGATATGACAGAAAAAACCTTAAAACAGGATTACAAATTTCGCGGACGCATTGTAAATATGCGTGTTGACGAGGCGTTGATGCCCGACGGAACAACGGCTTCACGCGAGGTTGTGGAGCACAACGGCGGAGTTTGCGTTGCGCCGCTTACAGATGACGGGGAGCTGATCTTCGTAAGACAGTTTCGCTACCCATATTCCGAGGTGCTTTTGGAGCTGCCGGCAGGTAAGCTTGAAAAAGGTGAGGACCCGTTCCTCGCAGGTAAGCGCGAATTAAAAGAAGAGACCGGCGCTACCGCACGCAGCTATATTTCGCTCGGGAATTTGTATCCGTCACCCGGCTATTGCGGAGAAATAATACATATGTACCTTGCAAAAGGACTCACCTTCGGCGAACAGCATCTTGATAAGGATGAGTTCCTTGAGGTTGTGAAAATCCCTCTGCAAAAGGCGTTTGAAATGGTTATGAATAACCAAATAACCGACAGTAAGACGCAGGTCGGAATAGTAAAAGCCTATTATCTCGAAAACGGAAAGTATTGACGAAGAAACGGGCAATCAAAGATAAAATGCTTGAAAAGCGCGGTAGTTATTTTTTAACTAAGACACATTAAACAGGCTCCCTTGTAGGCTCACTCAAATAGGGTGATTCCCCACAGTGTGGGGAAATGTCGCGGAGTGACAAAAGGGCTCCCTTGTAAAGGGAGCTGTCATCGAAGATGACTGAGGGATTTATATAGGCTCCCTTGAAAAGGGAGCTGGACGCGAGTTCACGAGCGGACTGAGGGATTAAATAATCACGCACAATCTATTTAAATTCCATACAACTCCGCAGAATCCCTCCGGCTTGCCTTACGGCAACCCACCTCCCTTTACAAGGGAGGCAATGGCGAAGATGACTGAGGGATTAAACAGCGAAGCACTTTCTTTTTGAAATCTATTTTTTAAGAAAATCCCTCCGGCTTGCCTTAACGAGGCCCACCTCCCTTTACAAGGGAGGCAAAAAGCGGATTTTAAAAGTCAAGCGCTTTCTGTAAACAACAATAAAATTCCGGAGGATAAAAAATGAAGCTGATACTTGCGTCGGGCTCTCCGAGACGCTCCGAAATACTTAAAAACGCAGGATATGAATTTGTCGTAAAGCCGACGTCTGCGGACGAGTCTCTGCCCGGCGGTATATTACCTGAGGACGCGGTAAAGCTCTTATCGGAAAGAAAGGCCGACGCCGCGAAAATCGAGTGTAGCGATGTGGTGCTTTCCGCCGATACCGTGGTGGCTCTCGGAGACAGGATTCTCGGAAAGCCGAGCGATAAGGCCGAGGCATTTTCGATGCTGCGAAGCTTGTCGGGAAAAACGCACAGCGTGTATACGGGCGTAACGATAAAGAGCGCCGAGAAAAAACGTGTGTTCGCGGTAAAAACCGACGTTTTGTTTTATCCCCTTACCGATGATGAGATAAACGCTTATATAGCTACGGGTGAGCCGTTTGACAAGGCCGGTGCATACGGAATACAGGGGCGCGCCGCCGTCTTTGTCGAAAAAATCGACGGTGATTATTACAGCGTGGTGGGCTTGCCGCTTTCAAGATGCGCAAGAGTCCTGCGCGACTTCGGCATTGTGCCGAGCCTGTGATTTTAAACAAACTACAACAACAGCCGTTCGCAAAATCGGAAACCCGAAGTGCGAGACGGCTGTTTTTATTGCAAAAAGCTCCCGTGCGATGTTTTTTCACCGTACGGGAGCTTTGCTTTTATATTGTTTTATTCGGCATTGTGTGATTGAAACTGCGGCAGAGTACTGTTTTCGTCTTGAAGAACGGAAATGGCCCTCTCTATCTCGGCGGTCAATTCTTCGGTCGTGAGCCCGTCGGGAGAAATGGGCTTTCCGAAGGTTACGCTGAGGCGGAACTTTTTGTTGTGCTTCCAGTCATAGAACTTGGGCATTTTTCCGCTCTTCGGGAAAATGTTGTATGCCCCGTCTACGTATGCCGGTATAATAGGCGCACCGGTTTCGATTGCAAGGGTGCTGGCGCCGTTTTTAATCTTTCTGAAAACGCCGTCTTCACTTCTGGTGCCCTCCGGGTGAATGATAACGCCCCAATTTTCCTTGAGTCTCTTTTTGATATTTTCCATGGAGCTTGAGTTCATTCCGCCGCGGTCAACGGGAACCATACCCGCGCTCTTTATGAGCTTGCGTGAGAACGGGTCGTTTCTGAACAGCTCTTTTTTTGCCATACAGCAGAGCTTCATGTATCGTTCTTTGCTGAGTGCGAGCGAAATAAACAGGAAGTCGATTTTTGAGACATGGTTTGCACAGATTATAAATCCGCCGTTTTCCGGAATGTTCTCGGCGCCTCTTATTTCGGTCTTATAGAGCCCCTTTGCAAGACCCTTAAATAATTTGTATGCGGCATAGTCGCCTGCGTTTTTATCCTGTGGGTATGAAACTCCGCTTTTGCCTATTGAGTTAACCTGCTTGCCGTTGCCCTCGACAGCTTCAACGATGTCGGCCACGGTCATATCCTCATGGTAATACGGCTCGATATTGACCTTGAATTCGTCCTCAAGCTCCATTGCGAGCGTTATTGAGCTTAGCGAGTCAATAGCGAGGTCGGAAAATACCTTTGTCGAAAGTGAAATGTCGTTTACGTTGGCATTTGCGATTTTTGCGACGGTCGCTATTACCTTCGATTCTATATCGGCACCCTTTTGCTCAATCATTTTTTCGTCTGCGGCGTCATCGCCCTCAAGAGCCTTTTTCTTGAGAAGATACCTTTTGGGTTTCTGAAGGGAGGTACGCGGAATTTTCTCGACGAAATGAGTTTTTGCGATGCGCATATTTTGTATGAGCGTAGCGCCGCGCTCGGTGATTTCCCTGCGTATTTTTTCAAGACTCTCGGCTGACAGCCTCTCGGGGACCACAAAGGCCTGAACCTCGTCGTAATCGGCGTTGTTAACCGGAATGCCGCATATTACAAGCTCCTTTACACCCGGCAAATCGGAGTATTTCTCCTCAATGTCGTCGGGAGCTATTTTTTTGCCGGTCGCAAGAACTATATTTTCCTTGAGCCTGCCCGTAACGTGAACATGACCCTTCTCGTCTATGCTTCCGAGGTCGCCCGTCTTAAACCAGCCGTCCTTATCGAAGGCCTCTTTTGTAGCCTCCTCGTCGCGGAAGTAGCCTACCATCATATACGGAGATTTTATGAGCATTTCGCCTTCGTCGCTTATCTTGAGCGATATGGCGGGGTACGGAACGCCGCAGGTATCGGTGGTTATGTCCTCGGGGGTATTGCCTATTGTGGGAATATTTGTCTCTGACGCGCCGTAGGTTATCATAATGTTAAACCCGGCGGCGTAGTAGAAATCGGCAACCTCTTTTTTTATGGGCGCGCCTGCGGAGCAGAGCACGCGCAGACTGCCTCCGAAGCCGTTGTGAATACTTTTGAATATCTTTTTGCCGAGCAGTTTACCGTTTTTGCGGCGAGCCTTTTCGCATATCGGGTAAAAAGTCTTAAACATAAGCGCGGTCACGGGGTTTTCGTTTATCTTGCGAAGTATCTGTGCCATAAACAGCTCGTAGACCTTGGGTACGGCGGAGAGAACCGTCGGCTTATATTCCTTGAATGCCTTTAAAATGGCCTCCGCGCCGAGAGTTTCTATATAATGTACGTCCGCTCCTATTATGTGCGGCCCGAGCACAAGGCATATAACGCCGTAGATATGGCTGTTCGGAATGATGGCGAGATAACGGTCTGTCTCGACAAGCTCCTGAACGTTCAGTGTCATCTGAGTCGTCTTTATAAGCGAATCGTGAGTGTGCATAATTCCGGCGGCACGGCGCGTTGTGCCGGACGAATAAATTATAGTGGCGATTTCGGGCGCGGGATCGACCGTCGGTTCCTCCTCAACCGAATTTTTGCAGCCGTCAAATACGGTGCAGTCATATACATTAAATACGGGGAACCTATAATCGGGGAAATTTGTGAATTTTCCGAAGGTTTTGGGTGACAGAAACGCCGCTCTGACATCGGAACGGTCAATAAAGCTTTTAAGCTCCTCGGCGCCGAGAGAGGCGTCGATTAAGGCCGCGGTGCATTTTATCTTGCAAACGGCGAGAAACGCTATCGTCCATTCGGGCGAGCCCTCGCACGCTATCGCAACGCGGTCGCCCTCTCTAACTCCCGATGACAAGAGCCTGTCGGCGTATTCCGCAACCTTCGAAAATACGTCGCCGTAGGTATATGCGCGCGTCGAGCCGTCGTCCATGGTTACGGAAAGAGCGAGCTTTGACGGGTGATTTATGTTGCACTCGTAAATAGTTTCAAATATATTCATTTCTGCCTCCACACAAATGTGATAAATTTACGCTTTAGTGAGCTGAAATTATGTAATATTCTAACATCTCCGCGGTGATATGTCAATGAGCTAAGATTCACTGCGCTTCGGCGAGGCGTGCCGGCTTGTCGCATTAACTATTCCGCCCTTGTAAAATTCCTCCTTGAACCACACGTCGCCGGCCTCAAATGTTCTTTTGTCGAGATAAGAGAGTATTCCGGCATCGGTGGTGAAATCGAAGGTCAATTTGTAGGAATACAGAAATTGCCTCTTGTAAGAGCCGTATTTGCGGTTTTGCTCGTTACTGCCGTATTTTCCGTCGCCGAGCAGCGGAGTGCCGTAAAAGGCGAAATGCGCGCGTATTTGGTGTGTTCTGCCCGTTAAAAGCTCTACCTCGGTAAGCGAAAGACCGTCTATTGTGTCTATAACTCGATATTTTGTGCGTATTTCCTTTGAGGACGGCACCTGCTTTTTATATATGCGCACGGTGTTTTTCTTTTCGTCCTTTATGAGATAATCCTTTAAAATTCCGCTTTGCAGCTTGGGTCTGCCGATTAAAACGCAGAGATAAAACTTGTGCAGCTCCCTGTCCTTCATCTTTTGATTCAGTATGCGCAGTGACTCGGCGTTTTTTGCCGCAATTACTATTCCGCCCGTGTTGCGGTCTATACGGTTCACAAGAGAGGGGACAAATGAGTTTTCTCTGTCGGGGGAATATTCACCTTTTTCGTACAGATAACGCTTTATGCGGCCTATGAGCGTGTCAACATATTCCTCGTTGTCCGGATGACACAGAACACCGACCTTTTTGTCAAGGAGCATTATGTTTTCATCCTCGTAAATTATGTCGAGGTGCTTCGATGCTTTTAAAAAGTCGTAAGTTGACTCTTTTTTTTCAAAGAACTCGTCGTTTATGTACATATCCACCTTGTCGCCGAGGCGAAGCCGCGTTGAGATTTCGGCTCTTTTCCCGTTAACCTTTATGCGCTTTGTTCTTATATACTTATATAAGAGCGATTGCGGCAAAAGCGGGGCTGCCTTGTGTATGAATTTGTCAAGTCTTTGCGACTCGTCGTTTTTTCCGATTTCAAAGCTTTTCATTGTGTGCTTCTCCGTGATTTTCGTATACTATTATATATAGGCGTTTTTTTACGCCGGATTTCGGCGGATGTTTTTCGGGTTTTGAGCTTGCATTTTTGCCGTTTTGTGCCGTTTTTCGGTACAAGCGCGAAAAATTCTCCGCCGCCTTTGTTCTCTGCCGAAAAATGATGCGCCATCCCGTCTGCCGAGATGAAAATTCGCACCGCTTTTGTGCGGAAAACGTTACATATTTATTATACCATAACACAGCGAAAATTACCATAAAAACACCTTGGCTTGACGACGGTTGCCGTCCGAATCGCCCGCCGCCGCCGGAGTTTTTTCTCTTTGTAAACTGTCAATTTCGCGCTCGAAGATAAGTTGTGCCGAAAATTGCCGTAAGTGTCCTCAAAATGGGACCTTATCCCATAAAACAGCCTGTTTTTAATCGGAAAATCGGTGCCTAAGTGGGGAAATTTTGTATGTTTACGGGTGATTTTTAATATAAGAAACGGTGCAAAAAGCGGTAAAAAACATAGTTTGGAATTTTTAGAATATTACGGAATATAATAATAGCGGAAGCCTTGATAAATAAGGTCGCGCAGTACCATAAGCAATGTAATTGTTACAAAATTGTAATAAATTGTTACGATTTTTAACTTTTACACAAATATTTTAATAAATTTGTCAGTAATTATTCTCGATAAGAGGTGTATTCGCGACTATTTGACATAATCTGACAAACAACATTGTGCAAAATAGATAAAAATCGAGAATGAAAATATTTGACAATTATGTGACCTGGAAATATAATGGCTTTCGTCACAAGCGAAATAACAGCGACGCCGCCGTATGCACTTACGGCAACAAAGCTTTCGCGAACGCAACGCGGGGCAAAATTACAGGCGTCCGGCAGCCGCGTTTCCGAATTTCAGGGAACGGCAGGTATGAGTTAAAGGAGCAGAATGATGATAACAGAAATTAAGGGCTATGTAAAAGTGAGCCGCAAGGCTTTTACAAAGGTCACGGCACTTATAGTAGCGCTCGCGATTATGTGCGCCGTAACCGCTTTTGCAGCCTCGCCGTCGTTTTATGTTGACATATATGACGGCAACGAAATAACGAGAGTCCTCACGTCGAAGAGCGACCCCAAGACCATAGTGTCGCAGGCGGGCGTTAAGCTTGACGACAGAGATAAGCTCGATTCCACCGGCTTCACGGCAGGCGAGGACAGCGCTCTGAGGATTTACCGCTCGGCAACAGTCAGCTTCACCGATATTGAAGGCAATACGATATACACCGTATTTGCAGGTACTGTGCAGGATCTTTTGGAGGAGCTTGACGTAACGCTTTCGGACGGTCAGCTTATAACCTATCCTCTCGACACCGTACTCAAGGACGGTATGGACGTCAGAGTGACAAATTCCTACGACGTGTCGGTCACCGCGGACGGCACCACAAACTCGTTCACCATGGGCGAAGGTACCGTGCGTGACGCTCTCAACAGAATAGGCGTTACACTCGGCGATGACGACGAGGTGTCGCCCGAGCTTGACAGTGAGGTCTGCGAGGGCACGGCTATAACCGTTTACAGGGTTTCGTATTCTTACAGAACTGTCACCGAAACGGTTGAATTTACAAAGAAAACAGAAAAGAGCGCGGAGCTTTACACCGACCAGCAGGTTATTTCCCAGAAGGGTGTGAACGGCTCCAAAAAGGTAACGTACTGCGACAAGACCGTGGACGGCAAATATGCGTCGAGCGAGGCGGTTACAACTGTGGTTCTTGAGCAGGCGGTTCCGCAGATAACGACCGTGGGCACAAAGCAGCGCCCGATTGTTGTAAGAAATCTTAAAAATAACGGCTCGCCCATTTCCGAGCTTACCGTTCCGTCAAGCATAAACATTGAGAACGGTGCTCCGACGAGCTATTCGAAAATAATTACCGGTAAGGCGTCCGCCTATACCGCGTCCCCTACGGCAAAAACCTCAACGGGCAGAACCGTTAAGGCGGGTTACGTTGCCGTAAATCCTAAACAGATACCCTATGGCAGCGAGCTTTGGATAGTCTCCACCGACGGTATTGTTTACGGATACGCCATAGCTGCCGATACGGGCGGATTTATCCACAAGGGTAAATTTACAGTGGACCTGTTTATGAATACAGAATCCGAATGCAGGCAGTGGGGCGCAAGAGACGTAATAATCTACGTTTTATAATCCCCGAATACTTGTGACTGAGAGCCGTAAAGCTGATTTTACGGCTCTTTTTTATATGGGCGGCATAAAAATACGCGGCACGGAAAGCCCGTCGCCCAAAAAATCGCAGACAAGGCGTTTCGTCTCCGCGGGGAAAAGCGCCTCGCTTTCATGTTTAATTTCGTTTGCGCCAACGCCGAGCGTCACCTTGCGGCAGAAATCGGCACTTCCCGAGCCGCACTCAAAAAGCAGTGTGCCCTTTAGGAGCCTTGCGACTCCGAGACAAAAGGACAGACCGCCGTCATTTTTTGTTTCGCGGCAGAAATCATATGCGGTAAAATCGCCGAAGCTCTCAACGGAGATAAACAGCATATCCCCGGAAACGCCGCCGCTGACGAGCGTGTGGCACCGTTTTGAGTAAAGCAGGGAATTCCCTATAATTTCCGCGGCGGCAGCGGAAAACAGAACGTCGTCCGTCTCGGCGGAAACGTCCGTCGGAAGCGAAACCGCAAACGCCTTTTTATCGCTGTCGCCGAACAAAAACGAGCAGCTTACCGTAAGAGCGTTTATAAACGCTCCGACATTTATGCGCGTTCGCCTTTTGGGTCTGTCGGGCGAGAGATAGGCTTTTCTCAAAAAATTGCGCAGCGAAAAAAGTGCAAAAATATATCTGTCGTCGTTTTCGGCGACCGATTCCCTTTGGAGCAGGGAAAAGACCGTGTGAAATCCCTCGCGTGTGAGCGCGATGTCCGCTTTGCCGGCGCAGCTTTTGTTTAAACGCCTTATCTCATCATAAAAATCAGCTTTCATCCTATCCCCCGAAGACAATAAATACTGCTTTATAAGTATTGCTTTACCGCGAAAAAATATACCCGAATTTCGCGGCCGAGGACACTTCTCAACTAACAGGAAACTTCCAGCGACACACTTTTTATGCAGTTTGACAAAACATTCACAGAACAGGCCTTTTTCGCATAAAAAATCTTGCATAATTGCGTATTTCGGTATAGAATAATAGAGCAATAATTTAAAAACAATTTATTGGAGGTAATACCAATGTCAGTTAAAGTTGCTATTAACGGTTTCGGTCGTATCGGCCGTCTTGCGTTCAGACAGATGTTCGGCGCAGAGGGCTATGAGGTAGTTGCCATCAACGATCTTACCGATCCCAAGATGCTCGCTCACCTTCTCAAGTACGATACCGCTCAGGGCGGTTACTGCGGCAAGATCGGTGAAAAAGCTCACACCGTTGAGGCCGGCGAAGACTCCATCACCGTAGACGGCAAAAAGATTACTATCTATGCTATGAAAGACGCTAAGGATCTTCCTTGGGGCGAGATCGGCGTTGACGTAGTTCTTGAGTGCACGGGCTTCTATACTTCTAAGGATAAGGCTCAGGCTCATATTGACGCAGGCGCTAAGAAAGTCGTTATTTCCGCTCCGGCAGGCAATGACCTCAAGACAATCGTTTACAGCGTTAACGAAAAGACTCTTGACAAAGAGGACAAAATCATTTCCGCTGCTTCCTGCACCACAAACTGCCTTGCTCCCATGGCTAAGGCTCTTAACGACTATGCTCCCATTCAGAGCGGTATCATGTCGACAATCCATGCTTACACCGGCGATCAGATGATCCTCGACGGTCCTCATCGCAAGGGCGACCTTCGCCGTGCTCGTGCAGGTGCCGCAAACATCGTTCCGAACTCAACGGGTGCTGCTAAGGCTATCGGCCTTGTTATCCCCGAGCTCAACGGCAAGCTTATCGGCTCCGCTCAGCGTGTTCCGGTTCCGACCGGTTCTACCACCATCCTTACAGCTGTTGTTAAGGGTGCCGACGTTACCAAAGAGGGCATCAATGCCGCTATGAAGGCTGCTGCTTCCGAGAGCTTCGGCTACAATGAGGATCCGATTGTTTCCTCCGATGTTATCGGTATGAGATACGGCTCACTCTTTGATTCGACTCAGACCATGGTTTCTCACATCGCTGACGACCTTTATGAGGTACAGGTTGTTTCTTGGTATGATAACGAGAACAGCTACACAAGCCAGATGGTAAGAACCATTAAGTATTTCGCTGAGCTGTAATCAAGCGATATTGCAGTATTTAAAGAGCTCGACGGCTGAGGCCGGCGGGCTCTTTTTTTAAAAAGGTGTTTACAAAAGACGTTTTGTGTGCTACAATAACTATAATTCTTTACTGGATATTATAGCTATCACTGTCCGGTAATGAAAAATTTTTTCAAAGGGAGAGTTCCTACATGAAGAAAATGGCTAGCCTCTTGGTTGTAGCGGCCCTTCTCATTTGCATGGCAGTTCCGGCATTTGCCGCAACCGGCATCAACACTTATGAGGAAAAACTCATCACGTATGTTAAAACCGCATACGTTGTTGACGGCACTACAATCAGTGTTCCCGATGAGTATGTAACTGCTCTTGAGAACATTTTCTCTACCGTTGATCTCACTGAAGATCAGTACAACCAGATCAAGGGCATTCTCGACGAAGCTCTTGAATACTGCAAAGCCAACAACCTTGTTAAGCTTTCAGACATCACCGAGAAGAAAGCAACAAACGCCCTTCTCGCTTATGCTAACAAAGCTCTCGGCGTTGTAGGTTACAGCGTAACCGCTTCGGGTTCGCTTGCAGATGCTGATCACGGCCTTCTCACTATCCTCGATTCAGAGGGTAAGGTAGTTGCTAAGCTCCATCCGGCTGTTACTTACAGCAAGGGCGGTCAGGGCGGCACTATCGCTAAGACCGGCGCCGACTTCACTTCAGCTGCATTCTGCGGTCTTGCTGCAGTAGCTGTTCTTTCGGCTGCAGGCGTAGCAGTTAAGAAGTTCCGCAAGGATTCAGATGACTGATTCCGGTACTAATCGGAGTAAGAAGAGCTATCGGAAGAGTTTTATAATTCTTCCGATAGTTTTTTTACTTATAGGCTATTTGCTGTTTTTTATATGCCTCACTCCAATACTCAGCCCCCTTGTCTCGATTTACGAGCTCGCATTTTCCAATGCGAACGTCAACACCATTGTCGAGCCCGGGGAAAACAGTGCTTTTAATGGTGGCAGCGGTGTGGATAACGGTTATCTTACATCGGGTGATATAACATTTCCGTCTTACGGTGACCATTTCGGTCATATAACTGTTGAGGGGACGGATATTGACACGGATGTTATTTTCGGCGACGATACCTCGCTGCTTAAAAAAGGTGCGTGTATGTCGTATTACAGCCATATTCCGGGCTGCGGCAGAGGCGTGCTTATAGGTGCCCACAACAATACTTATTTTCACTCGCTTCAAGATGTGCAGACGGGTGCGCTTGTAAATTTGAGTACCACCTACGGTAACTTTGTTTACCGCGTATACCTCACAAACGTAATAAACGTAGACACAGACAGCTCTTACCGCGCCGCGCTCAACGGCGACAAGGAGACGCTGATACTATATACCTGTTACCCCAACAACACTTTATCGCTCACTCCGTACCGCTTTATAGCGTACTGCGAAAAGGTGTCGGGGCCGCACGTGAATATGTACGAATGAGGAGGCGCGTGATATGACTAAAAATTCAAAAGCCATGCGGCGCGTGCTCTGCGGAGTGGTTTCGTTTCTGCTCTCGTTCTTTTCGTGCCTTTTTGTGATGTGCCTTGTGTTTAAATTCACGGTGCTCAGCCCCTCATTCCTTGTCGGGGTCGAGAAGCGTTCAGACTATGCGGAGGCTCTGCATTCCGAGCTTAAGGAGCAGTTCGTCTCATACGGCAGTGCTGGTAATGTTGACGAGAGCTTTTTTGATTCCGTGTTTGAAAACATCATCACTCCCGACCGTATCGACGAGGACACAAAAGCCGTAATTACCGATTTTTATAACGGCGAGGTCAAGGACTCGATTGATACCTCCGATATACAAAGCGAGCTTGAAACGAGACTCTTGGAATACGCCGCCGAAAAGGGCTTTGCGGTGGACGGCGAGCTCAAAAACAATATAAAGGATATGGCGGTGCAATTCGGAGACCTCTATAATTCCTATGTATCGCTGTTTTCAAATTCGTATTTCAAATCCGCCGGCAATATGCTCAAACGCTACAACCCTTATGCCGACTATGCCGCGATTATAGCGGTTACGCTTTCGCTGATTGCGGGGCTCGTGCTTCGTATGTCGTATAAAAAGCGCAAAAACGTGTACAGATATTATATTTATGCGTTTTCGGGTACCGCGCTTATGCTTCTTGCGGCACCGCTTGCCGCGATTATAGGCGGAGTAGGCACAAGAATAAACATCGGTACAAAATCGCTTTACAGCTTTGCGAGCGGATTTATGACGGACACTCTTTGGGCGTTTGTTTTTGCCGCTGCGGCCGTTGCGGTCGTTACCGCTGTATTCTATGCGCTCAGACGCATATTTGTAAAAAAGAATATTTGACGAAGTGCCAAAAAACAACCCGTGAGCGGTATGATTACCGCCCGCGGGTTTTCGGTTTTATGCCCGATTTTTCAGATTTTTGAGCATATTTACCGATTCTAAAACGGAAAAGGCTATTGTCGCAACAGTCAGTGCCGTTTTCATTATACAGAAAAAATTAAGAAGCTTTTGCGCCGCGCACATAAGGCCTATATCGCGTTTAATTATATTCATATCCATATTGGTTTTATTCCTTTCACATCGGTTTAGATAAAAGAACGGCATGGGCTATTGACGGTATACTCTCGCCCTGCAGCGAGGAAGTAGGCGACATCAGCGCGCCCGTGGCGACAAAGAGAACGCGCGACAGCTCGCCGCTTTCGAGCCGCCGCATAATATACGAATTTAAAATCGAGGCACCGCAGCCGCAGCCGGAGCCGCCTGCGTGAACATCCTGCTTTTCGGCGTCGTACAGGAGCAATCCGCAGTCCGCGTGAACGCTCTCTATATCGATTCCGCGATCCTTTTGCAGAAGCTCGCACAAAAGCCTTGACCCGACCTTGCCGAGGTCGCCCGTCAATATCATATCAAAGTCGGACGGCGAAGAAGAGGTATCTTTAAGAAAATCGGCTATTGTATTTGCAGCGGCGGGTGCCATGGCGGCTCCCATATTGTTTGCGTCCTTTATGCCGAGATCGGTTATCCTGCCGATGGTAACGGCGTCAACCGCCGGCTTGCCGCTTTGCCTTCTCTCGACTACGCTTGCCCCTGCCGCCGTGGCGGTGCGCTGCGAGGTGGGTGTGCGCTGTCCGCCGTATTCGAGCGGGAGCCTGAACTGACGTTCCGCCGAGCAGAAGTGGCTCGATGTTGACGCAACTGTGACCCTTGCCGCGCCGCAGTCAACAAGCATCGAGGCAAGCCCGAGAGACAGAGCCATGGTGGAGCACGCTCCGTAAAGCCCTATAAAAGGCATATTGAGCGATCGCAGACCGAACGACGAGCCTATGCATTGGTTCAAAAGGTCGCCGGCAAGAGAAAAATCCACTTCGTCGGGCGTTTTCCCGGCTTTTGATAATGCGCGCGTCACGGCCTCTTTTTGGAGTGCGCTCTCCGCTTTTTCAAACGAAGCCTCGCCGAGCGTATCATCCTCAAAAACAAAGTCGAACTCGTCCTTGAGCGGCCCCTCGCCCTCGGTTTTGCCGACTACGGCCGCATAGCCCGTTACCGAGGGGTGCGAATTGAGAACAATAGTGTATTTTCCGAGTCTTTCAGCCATAAACTCACCTCAATAAAGCTTAAAGCAGTAGCAGATTATTCCGTAAATAAAAGCCGCAAGCGTGCCGTAGGCTATAACCGGACCGGCGAGAGAAAACAGCTTTGCGCCCGTGCCGAGTATTTTGCCCTCGGCGCTGAATTCCATGGCCGGTGATACTATCGAATTTGCGAAGCCCGTTATAGGCACTATTGTACCCGCACCGGCAACCTTTGCTATTTTGTCATAAACGCCGAGTCCCGTAAGACAGGCGGCTGTAACTATAAGTGTCACCGAAACTCCGGCGTTCACTTCGTCCTCGGAAAATCCCGCTTCGGTATAAAGGGTGTTAAGAGCCTGACCGATGGTGCAAATAAGTCCGCCCGTCCAAAAGGCGTTAATTATATTTTTGATTTTCGGAGACGGCGGAGACGCACTTTTTGTCATTTTGCCGTATTCCTTGCCCGTAGTCATATATTTCAGTCCTTTCAAAGCTATTTTTGCCGTCAAACGGGTAAAAATTCATAATTTATACATTGATTTATATTTTTTTATGTTTTAAAATTTAAACATCAAATAAAGGCGGTGCTTTTAATGGCGCTTATAGAAGTCAAAGACTTATACAAGATATACAATCCGGGCGAAAACGAGGTTCGCGCGCTTGACGGTGTGTCGCTGACGATTGACCGCGGCGAATTTGTCGCCATTATCGGCCATTCGGGCTCGGGCAAATCGACGTTTATGAATATGCTCGGTCTTTTGGACGTTCCCACAAGCGGCGAATATAAGCTTGACGGGCACAATACGTCAAAGCTCTCGGACGACGAGATGAGCGAGATACGAAACAAAGAGATAGGCTTTATTTTTCAGGGCTTCAATCTTATATCGAGCCTTACCGCGCAGGAAAATGTGGAACTGCCGCTTGCGTATCGCGGTATGCCGAAGGCACAGCGCCACGTTCTGTCGGAGGACGCGCTCAAGCGTGTCGGGCTTGAAAAGCGAATGAACCATCTTCCGAAGCAGATGTCGGGCGGCCAACAGCAGAGAGTTGCCATAGCCCGCGCCGTAGCCGCAAAACCGCCCATAATTTTGGCGGATGAGCCGACCGGCAACCTCGACAGCCACTCCGGAGCGGAGGTTATGCGAATACTTCATGAGCTGCACCGCGAGGGCAGAACGGTTATACTGATTACCCACGACAACGAAATAGCCGCAAATGCTCACCGAGTAATACGTATACAGGACGGTCAGGTTATAGAAGACTATATAAACGCGGACAAATAAACCGAAAAGACACGGTACTGTAAGCCGCGTCGCAAGGCGTTTTTTGCCAAAACAGCTTTTTACGGCTGTTTTTAAGCATAATGTATTGTATTTTTACTCGCATTAGTGTATAATAATTTTGATTATCAAGGGAGGCGGCAAAAGTGCTTGATCCGAACAAAACCATTCAGTTTTCAATAAAAGACGAGCGTGAAGAGGAGATGCGTCAGACGATGCTCACTGTCTACAATGCTCTCAAGGAAAAAGGCTATAACCCGATAAGTCAGATAGTCGGATATATTTTGTCCGAGGATCCGACATACATCACCACGCATAACAATGCGCGCAGCCTTATTCGCCGCCTTGACAGAGACGAGCTGCTTCAGGCGCTTGTCAAAAACTATCTTAAATCAAGCGAAAATAAATGAGGTGAAAGTTTTGGCTGAGAAAAAAGAGTTTCTCACATACAAGGGCAAACCCCTTGTTCGTCAGGGTAACACCATTTACTATGGCGATATGGCGGACGACTACGTTATAATGATGCAAATCCTTGCAAAGAAAGAGGTCGGCGATAAGGATAAGGCAGAGGTTGCCTCCAAGGTATCCGTTCAGCTTTTGAGCACGGACCCCAATGCGTCGATGAAAGAGCGCATCATTAAAACGAGCGAGAAAAAAGGTTTATATGCGGCAATGGACATTGCCGAAATTTGGCTGCAAAGAGCACTCGCACACGAATAAGAAAAAGCGCCGTACCGAGAAATCGGTACAGCGCTTTATTTTTTTCCTTCTAAGGTTCTCTCTCGCTTAAGCCATGAGCTTTGTGAATATTTCGATTATAACGCCCGAGAACGCTGAAATTCCGTAGAGCAGTCCGAGAATTTTCAGATTTTCACGGGGCTTTTTATTTGTTCTGAACAGCACCATAAGACCTATGCCCGCTCCGGAGCAAAGCCCTGCTATTACCGAGGCAAAGCTCAAGGCTCCGCCGAGATACATTTCCGTTAAAAGCACGGAGGCGGCGCAGTTCGGAATAAGCCCTATCAATGCGGCTATAAGCGGTTGGAAGAAGGTGTTGCCGAGAAGTATTTCGGAAAGTCTGTCGGCGCCCAAAAGCTCAATGGCGAAATTCAGCGCAAGCGTGAAAACAAGCAAAAAACCGAAAACCTTCAGCGTATGTGTGAGAGCCGGTACAAAAATTCCCTTGTGCTCGTCGCAGTGGCAGTGCTCCCCCTTACATATGTCGCCGATGTCGTGCTTTTCCTTTTCGGGGTGCTTTTTTACAAACAGGTCAACAATGTAACCTGCAGTAATGCCGATGACTATTTTAAACAGCAGAAGAAGCAGTATGTCCTTGCCTCGTGACGGCTCGGAAATGAGTATTATAAGCGCCTCGTCCGATGTCGCAAGAAATACCGCAAGAAGCGTGCCGAGCGTTATAACACCGCCCGAATATAAATTTGCGGCGAAAACCGAAAAGCCGCACTGCGGAATACAGCCGAGAAGCGAGCCCAAAAGCGGCCCTGCCTTGCCCGCAGAGCGAAGAGCGTTGTTAATCCTTCCGCCGGCGTGGTGCTCAAGAGCCTCCAAAAGTAAAAATGCGAGAAACAAAAACGGAAGCGTCTTGAGGCTGTCGATAAGAGTGTCCTTGATTACGTCTAAAGCTATTGTCATCTATGAAGCTACCTTTCCTTTTTCAGACAGTCGCCGCACACTCCGTATAAAACCGTGCGCGAACCGTCAACCTTAAAGCCGTGCTCGTTGTAAATGTGGGCGGAAAGCTCGCTCAAAAATTTGCATTCGGCGTGTATGAGCTTGCCGCATTCGGTGCATTTGAGGTGGTAGTGCTCGCGGCATTCGGCGTTTTTGCCGGCGTATTGATAGCACGCGCTGTCGCCGTCGCCGCCCGTGAATTTTCGTACCTCGCCCGAGGCGCACAATTTTTCAAGATGGCGGTAGATCGTTGTTTTACCGACGCTCTCTCCGCTTTTTCTGAGCTTTTCAAAAATCTCGTCCGCCGTCAGATGACGGTCCTTGTTTTCGAGCAGTATGTCAAATACCATTTTGCTCTGCTTTGTGTTGTAGCTCAAATTTTCCGCCCCCGAACAATCAGTTTTGCGCGTTGTATCTTGCGCGTTGTATCTTGCGCGTTATATCTTGCACGTTATATCTTGCGCGTGATGTTTTGCGCGTGATGTTTTGCACGTTTTGCCGAGCAAAGCGAAACTGAACTTCAATTTCAATTTCGTTTCTGTATTTTAAATCGGTTTTTTGCGTTTGTCAAGTGCTTTTTATAAGAAAAAATTTGGAATTACAACGGCGGTAAAAGCCGCGAATTAAACGCACACACGCTTTTCGAGCAAAATTCGGAATTTTTGTAATATCGTCGGCACAATATTGTCGGAATAATCATAATATTGTATGTGCGGCGTCGGCGCCTGTCTGTCCGCTCGTCCGCGAATCGGCTGCCGCTTGCCTGAAATGCGGCAACGGAGCGGATTTAATCGGTAAAACGGTATATATATAATATTATTGTCAAATTGACGAAAACACAAAAGCAAAAAAGCGAATACAAATTCACATAAAACGAACTAAAAAGGCTGCACGAGGGCAAAAATGTCAAAAAAGCACACTCGAAATTGACTATATGCACAAATAACCCGTAAACCACATCTTAATGTTGCACAAAAATAATTTAAAAAACTTGTGCAAAAAGTCTTGACAAAAATTACAAACGGTGGTACTATACAGTCAAGATGAAACGAAAGGAGATGTTAAGAATGATCGTTAAGGATTATGAATGCGAAATGCAGCTTATCAACGAGCTTAAGGACGCTAAGTTGTCGTGGAAAACGATCGGTAAAATGCTTCGCCTCTATGCGATGGAAGTAAGATAAGGCAAACGCCTTATTAAACCGTCAAATCCCCGCGTCAGCGGGTTTACATATACCAATTCCAATCCCTTTTTATACAACTTAATGACACTTAGCAAGCAAAAAGGACCGCGTAAAAACGGTCCTTTTTGCTTGCTTATTTTTATTTCGGGCGGCGGTTCTTCGGCTTTAGCATAAGCCTCAAATAAATCCGGTAGAAATGCGGTACGGCGAGAGCGGCAAAAAAGCGCATCCGCTCTCAAGGAGGCGCAAAGCCGAGAGTGTGAGCGATGAAATAATGCAGGCCGAGAAGAAACAGACAAAAAAAGACCCGACGCTATGCGCCGGGCAACTTTAATGTAATGGGTTTTGGCTTTTATGACCTGCGCGAGTTCTTAAAACATCCACCACAATGTTCTTCTCTCGCTTGGTACAGCCTTATAATAACAAGTGATTATTGCAAACCGCACACAAAAATGTGAATAAATTGTTAACATTTTCAACTTTTTGAGGAAAATTGACAATTTTTTTGTTCGTCATCCTTTTTTTAGGGGCTGTTCGTGCAAACAAATAGACATTATACATTACAAATGTTGATATACGTAAAATCGCTCTTGACAGTTAATTCTCAATGGGCTATAATTACACAGTATCCCAGAATAAAGGGAGGGAATCAGAATGAGTCAGGTAAAAGTTAAAGAAAATGAGTCTTTGGAAAGCGCTCTTCGCCGCTTTAAAAGACAGACCTCTCGTGACGGCGTAATTCAGGAAGTTCGTAAAAGAGAGCATTACGAAAAGCCTTCTGTTAAAAGAAAAAAGAAGTCAGAAGCAGCTCGTAAAAGAAAGTATAAGTAATTGAGAGGCGGACAAGGTTTTGTCCGCCCTTTCTTTTGAAAAAACAGGGAGATCCCATTTAAGGAGCATTATGGAAAACGAACTTATGCCGAAATACCGCTTTCACAGCGTGCTTGACGTAACGCCAGAGGATATACGCAAAATGGGCGCACGCGCAATAGGCCTTGATATTGACAATACCATAGCTCCGGACGGAACCTTTAAATTTTTAAAGGGTGTGGAGCATTGGCTTGACACAATGAGAAAAGCCGGGATACCGGTTATCATAATTTCAAACGGTACGGTTTTCAGAGTCGGGCCGATAGCTAAAAAATTCGGTCTGCCGTATGTTTGCGTTGCTGCAAAGCCGAAGCCCAAGGGGCTCTTAAGAGCTGCTGCAAAGCTCGGCGTGCCGATAGAGAAGCTCGCTATGCTCGGCGATCAGATTTTTTCCGACATCAAGGCGGCAAACCGCTGTGGCGCGATTGCCGTCAGAATAGACCCTATGCCTGCAAAGAGTCTTTATCCGCATTATTATGCGTGGAAGGCAAAGCGCGAGGAGCCTATAATAAAAGAATTTGAAAAATTACATGGGTATGGTGTTTACGATGATTAAAGAATTGCAGTTTTTGTTGAAAAATTCAGAAAATATTGATTCGGCGCTTATAGTGTCGCCCGAAAACAGGCGTTATTTCACCGAATTTCCGTCGTCCGACGGGTTTTTGCTCGTAACGCGCGACGACGCTGTTTTTATAACCGACAGCAGATACATAGAGGCTGCCGAAAACAAGGTTACGGAATGTAAAACCGCTCTTCAGAAGAGAGAAATTTCACAGGTCTATGATTTCTTTAAGTCAAACGGTGCCGAAAAGGTCGGCATTGAGGCGTCGCGTATGACTGTGTCCGAGCTTGCGAAATTCGATAATGCGCTTAAGGAGATAAGCATAGATTTTTCGGGCGAGCTTGACAATATGATTGACGCTCTCCGTATGGTAAAATCCGAGTCCGAAATCGAAAAGATAAAGAAAGCACAAAAAATCGCCGAGGGAGCATTCGACGACATATGCGGCTTTATAAAGCCCGGCGTTACCGAAAAGGAGATTGCGCTCAGACTCGAACACTATATGCTGACGCACGGCGCCGAGGGTCTTTCGTTCGAGACTATCGCCGTAAGCGGTAAAAATACGTCTATGCCGCACGGCGTTCCGACGGATAAGAAAATCGAAATCGGCGACTTTGTCACCATGGACTACGGCGCACTTTACGACGGCTACCACAGCGATATGACAAGAACCGTGGCCGTAGGCAAGGTGAGCGACGAGCAGAAAAAGGTTTACAATACCGTTCTTGAGGCGCAAAAGGCAGGTCTTGACTTCATAAGACCCGGCGTTTCGGGCAAGGATGCCGACAGAGTTTCGCGCGATATTATAGAAAACGCGGGCTACGGCGAATATTTCGGGCATTCGCTCGGCCACGGCGTGGGAGTGGAAATTCACGAAAAGCCCAATCTTTCGCCTTCGAGTGAATTTATCCTGAAAAAAGGCAATGTGGTAACCGTTGAGCCGGGAATTTACGTTCCGGGCAAATTCGGCGTGAGAATAGAGGATTTTGCGGTAATAACCGAAAACGGAGCGGAAAATATGACACACTGCCCCAAAGAGCTTATAATCCTTTAAAAAACACTTGAAAAACAACCGGATATATTATAAAATAAGTATGATTAAAATTGCGCTTCGGCAAAAGTGCGCCGAGGCTTAAAACGGAGGATTTAAAAATGGTATCAGCAGGCGATTTCAGAAACGGCGTTACTTTTGAAATGGACGGCGGCGTTTATCAGATAATCGAATTCCAGCACGTAAAACCCGGCAAGGGCGCTGCTTTTGTCCGCACCAAAATCAGAAACGTTATTACCGGCAGCGTTGTAGAAAAGACCTTCAACCCGACCGATAAATTCCCGACCGCGTTTATTGAGAGAAAAGATATGGAATACTCTTACAACGACGGCGATCTCTATTACTTTATGGACCCCGAGTCATACGAGCTTGTTCCGATAAGCAAGAGCGAGCTCTCAGACAACTTCAAGTTCGTAAAGGAAAATATGGTTTGCAAAATACTTTCCTACAAGGGCAAGGTATTCGGCGTTGAGCCGCCCACATTCGTAACTCTTGAGGTTACAAAGACCGATCCCGGCTTCAAGGGCAACACGGCTACAAACGCAACAAAGCCGGCTACTCTTGAAACAGGTGCCGAGATAAAGGTTCCGCTCTTTATCGACGAGGGCGAAATGATTAACGTTGATACCCGCACAGGTGAGTATATGTCAAGAGCCAACTCATAACAGAGATAAAAACGGGGAAATAATTTTGCCCCATTTTTATAGTGTTCGGATTTTGTGCATTGCACTCCGAAAAAACACGGCGTTCTATGTCAGCTACGATAGGACGTCCGCGCATACAAAAATATTGTAGCTGTGAAAGGCTATGGTGATTACTATGACAGTTACCGAAAAAGCGGCTTATCTCAAAGGCGTGGTTTCAATGCTTAAGCTCGAGGAGAATTCCGACGAGGCTAAGGTTTTGAACGTACTTGTTGACACAATAGACGAAATGGCTCAGTCCATTGCCGAGCTTGAGGAACAGCTTGACCTCACAAACGAGCAGCTTGATGCCGTTGACGAGGACCTTGACGATCTTGAGGAATATGTTTACGGCGATGACGATGACGACTGCTGCTGCGACGACGATGATATGTACGAGGTAGAGTGCCCGTCATGCGGCGAGACTGTATATTTCGACGGCGCTGCCATTGAGGATGGCTCTGCCGAGTGCCCGAATTGCGGCGCAAAGCTTGACTTTGACCTTGACGGCTGCGACTGCGACGACTGCGGTCATGACCACGACGAAGAATAATCTCGTCGAAATAATATAACTGCAACGGGGCAGTAAGAGCGTGATGCTTTTACTGCCCTGCTTTTTTATACCGCAAAAAAAGTCGGAGCGAATCGTTTTGGCCGCAAGTGTGACCACTGAAATCGAATGTAGATGAATTTTGTAACAAAATGCACAAACGGCTGTAATGAAGTTCGTCGGAAATTTGATTAAAATAGTCAAAAACCCCTTGAAAAATAGATTTTGTTTTGATAAAATAAAAATTAACTAAAAGGATAAGTGGCAAATTGCACATTTCCCATGTTTCCCGAAGGGAGTTAAAGAGCAGGATGAGCACTAAAACAACCAAAAAGCACAGCGAGAACGATGTTCCGCTTTACCTTTTCCATGAGGGCAGCAATTCAAATGCGTATGAGTATTTCGGCTCCCACAGAAAAAATAAGAATACCGTGGTTTTCAGAGTTTGGGCGCCTGACGCAAAAAATGTCAGCGTTACGGGAGATTTTAACGATTGGTCGGAGACTGAAAATCCGATGAAGCAGCTCAAAAACAGCGGCGGCGTTTGGGAAGCGGAAATCAAGAATATCAAGCCCTACGATATGTATAAATATTGTATAACCGCTGCCGACGGAAGAACGCTTATGAAGTGCGACCCATACGGCTTTCACATGGAAACGCGCCCCGGCACGGCTACAAAATACTATGAAATCGACGATTGCTACGAGTGGCACGACGAAAAGTGGGTGGAGGGCAGAAACGGCAAAAACATCTACGAGTCGCCCGTAAATATCTACGAGATACACGCGGGCTCCTGGAAGCAGTATGACGACGGTAATTTCTACTCGTACCGTGCGCTTGCCGACGCTCTTGTGCCCTATGTTAAAAAGATGGGCTATACCCATATTGAGTTTATGCCGCTCACTGAATATCCGTTTGACGGCTCGTGGGGCTATCAGGTGACGGGTTACTTTGCCGCAACGTCACGTTACGGCGAGCCTAAGGACCTTATGTATCTTATAGATAAATGCCACGGAAACGGAATAGGCGTGATTTTGGACTGGGTTCCGGCACACTTCCCTAAGGACGCAAACGGTCTTTACGAATTTGACGGCGGACCGCTCTATGAATACAGCGACCCGAGAAAGGGTGAGCATTACGGATGGGGAACAAGAGTCTTTGACTTCGGAAAAAATGAGGTTCGCTCGTTTTTGATGTCCTCCGCTTCGTTCTGGCTTAAAAAATATCACCTTGACGGCATAAGGATAGACGCCGTTGCATCGATGCTGTATCTCGATTACGACCGCAAGGACGGCGAGTGGGTGCCGAATAAAAACGGCGGCAACGAAAATCTTGAGGCTGTCGAATTTTTGCAGAAGCTCAACGAAAACATTTTCCGCGATTTCCCGTATGCCATGATGATAGCCGAGGAGAGCACCTCTTGGCCAATGGTTACAAAGCCTGTATTTTCGGGCGGACTCGGCTTCAACTTCAAGTGGAACATGGGTTGGATGAACGATATTCTCCGCTATTTTTCGCTTGACGGATTTTTCCGCAAATATAATCATGACTGCATTACATTCTCGATGTTTTACGCATTTTCAGAGAATTTTGTGCTTCCCATTTCTCACGACGAGGTGGTGCACGGTAAGAAGTCGCTTATAGACAAAATGCCCGGCTCATATGACGAAAAGTTTGCCGGAGTTCGCGCGTTTCTCGGCTATATGATGGCGCATCCCGGCAAAAAGCTTATGTTTATGGGTCAGGAGTTCGGCCAGTTTATCGAGTGGAATTACGAAAAGGGCCTAGATTGGCTTCTGCTCGATTATCCCAAGCACCGCGCGCTGCAAAACTATTTTAAAAAGATAAACGAATTTTACAAGGCAAATCCGGCATTTTGGCAGATAGATTATTCGTGGGAGGGCTTCTCGTGGATATCCTCCGACGATAAGGATAATTCCGTTATCGCATTCCGACGTATTGATGAAAAGGGCAAGGAGATAATCGTTGTCTGCAATTTCACGAATGTCGAGAGATGTGACTACCGCATAGGAATACCGAAAAAAGGAGCCTATAAGATAGTATTCAATTCCGACGACGTCGATTTCGGCGGCGAAGGAAAGGGAAACAAGGGTAAATTAAAAACCGAATCGATAAATATGCACGGCTTCGAGCAAAGCATTTCTCTTGATTTGCCGCCGATGTCTGCAATATACATAAAAAAAACAAGGTAGTCTTGTACCGGTTCGGTGCAAGGCAGAGGCTAAGGCCTTTAAAAGGAGGATAAATCTATGGCACGCAAAATGGAATGTATTGCGATGCTGCTGGCAGGAGGTCAGGGTTCAAGACTCGGAATTTTGACCAAGAAGATTGCAAAGCCCGCAGTTCCCTACGGCGGTAAGTACAGAATTATCGACTTTCCGCTTTCAAACTGTGTGAATTCCGGCATTTCGACCGTCGGCGTTCTGACCCAGTACCAGCCGCTTGAGCTTAACGACTATATCGGCAACGGTCAGCCGTGGGATCTCGATCGTGCACAGGGCGGAGTTCATATTCTCTCGCCTTATCAGCAGATAAAGGGCTCGGAGTGGTACAAGGGCACCGCAAACGCTATTTATCAAAACATAAACTTTATCGACAGATATAATCCCGAATATGTGGCGGTTCTCTCGGGCGACCATATTTACAAGATGGATTACTCAAAGATGCTCGACTATCATAAGGAAAAGGGAGCGGCCTGCACCATTGCAATGCTTGAGGTTCCGTGGGAGGAGGCTCCGCGCTTCGGCCTTATGATTACCGATGAGGACAACGCCATAAAGGAGTTTGAGGAAAAGCCGAAAAATCCCAGAAGCAACAAGGCTTCCATGGGCGTTTACATATTCACGTGGTCAAAGCTTCGCAAGTACCTTATAGACGACGAGAATAATCCGGAGTCGTCAAACGACTTCGGTCACGACGTAATACCGGCAATGCACGCCGCCGGCGAAAAGCTCTATGCTTACCTCTTTGACGGCTACTGGAAAGACGTCGGAACAATCGATTCCCTTTGGGAAGCAAACCTTGACCTTTTAAATCCCAAGGTTGACCTTGACCTTTCGGACCCCACCTGGAAAATCTATTCAAAAACTCCCGAAGCGCCTCCGCACTATGTTTCACCCGAGGCTACGGTACAGAATTCAATGGTTGCCGAGGGCTCGCAGGTTTACGGTGAGCTTGATTTCTCGATTTTGTTCTCAAATGTCACCGTTGAGCGCGGTGCCGTGGTAAGAGATTCCATAGTGATGCCCGGAACGGTCATAAAAGAGGGTGCTGTGGTACAGTATGCAATAGTTGCCGAAAACGCGGTCATTGAAGAGAATGCCGTTGTCGGAGCGAGACCCGAGGATGTTGAAAATCTTGACGACTGGGGCGTAGCCGTAGTCGGAAGCGGTGTTACCGTAGGCAAAAACGGAGTTGTGGCACCCAAGGCAATGGTTGACGAAGACGTAAAGGGGGCTTAAAAATGACCGGAAATAACATAGTCGGAATCATTTATTCAAACATATATGACGAGTGTCTCAGCGAGATGACGGGGCTTCGCACCATGGGCAGCGTGCCGTTTGCAGGCAGATACCGCCTTATCGACTTTCCGCTTTCCAATATGGTAAACAGCGGCATAGAAAAGGTCGGAGTTATCACAAAGAGCAACTATCAGTCGCTTATGGACCATCTCGGAACAGGCAAGCCGTGGGACCTCTCCCGCAAGACCGAGGGGATGTTTATTCTTCCGCCGTTCGCCTCTGCGGGCAACAAGAGCTTTTACAGCGGCAGAGTCGAGGCTCTCAAGGCGAATATGGGCTTTATAGCACGCTCCACCGAGGAGTACATACTTTTTGCCGATTGCAATAATATAGTAAACATCGACATTGACGAGCTTATGGATTACCATACCGACAAGGCGGCAGATATAACGATTGTTTATAAGCACGGTAAATGTCCGCGTCTGCAAAACAATATGGCGTTTTCCTTTGATGACGACAGCAGAGTGAGAATGGTTGCAATGTCCCCGGCAAGCGATACCATAGTTGATTATTCGATGAACATAATACTTATGAAGAAATCTCTTCTTCAAAGGCTTGTAAACGATGCCGTAAGTATGAATCACGAGTCGTTTGAGCGCGACATCATACAAAGCAATGTCGAAAAGCTTCGCATTTACGGCTTTGAGGCAAAGGGCTTCTCACTTACCGTTGACTCCATGCAGAGCTATTTTGACGCGAATATGCAGCTTCTCGACCCCGACAACTGCAAGCAGTTGTTTAACAGGGAACGCCCCATATACACAAAGGTTCGCGATGATATGCCGGCTATTTACGGTCTCGGCTCAAGCGTTAAAAATTCGCTCGTCGCAAACGGCTGTATAATAGACGGTGAGGTTGAAAACTCCATACTTTTCCGCGGCGTAAGAGTGGAAAAGGGCGCGGTGGTCAAAAATTCGATTCTCTGTCAGGGCAGCTTTGTGGCCTCCGGCTCTTCTCTCAACTACACCGTTACCGACAAGAGCGTTGCGATAACGCCTAATAAAAACCTCTCCGGCGCGGAGGATTATCCGGTTTATGTCGGCAAGGGCATAGTTATTTAACGCGGCGAACAGAGTTTACCGTTTATAAATTTTTGATTGAGGCGATTTTAAATGAAAGTATTATATGTAGCGAGCGAGGCACTCCCGTTTATGGCTTCGGGCGGCCTCGGCGATGTGGCAGGCAGTCTGCCGCAGGCTCTCAGGAAACGTCTTATAGGGTGCCGCGTTGTTATGCCGCTCTATGACGGCATTAAGCAGGAGCTTAAAGATACCATGACGTTTATCACGAGCATATCCGTGCCCGTGGCATGGCGCAGGCAGTATTGCGGAATTTTTGAGGCTAAGTACAAGGGCGTTATCTATTATCTTTTGGATAATCAGTATTATTTTAAGCGCGACGGAATTTACGGCTATTATGATGATGCCGAGAGATTTGCATTCTTCTCGCGCGCGGTGCTTGAGATGATACCGTATATCGATTTTAAGCCCGATATAATTCACTGCAACGATTGGCAGACGGCTCTTACGCCGCTCTATTACAGCTCAATGTATGCAAGCAGCCCCGGCTATGAAAACATCAAGACCGTGTTTACAATACACAACATCCAGTACCAGGGCACATACGGCAAAGAGCTTATAAACGAGGTTCTCGGCATACCGCAGAGCGCAACGTCGCTTGTTGAGTACGACGGCGACGTAAACTTTATGAAGGGTGCCATAGAGACCGCAAACAGGGTAACTACCGTAAGTCCCTCTTATGCGAGTGAGATTTTGGACCCGTGGTATTCCTACGGACTTGACACAATTCTCAACGAGCGTTCGTGGAAGCTCTCGGGCATACTCAACGGTATAGACACCGAGCTTTATAATCCCGAAACCGATAAGGACATCTTTGTAAATTATTCGGCGAACGATTTCCGCAAAAAGGCGGACAACAAGAGGGCTCTTCAGGAGCTTATGAATTTGCCGCAGAGAGCGGACGTACCGCTTATCGGTATGGTATCAAGGCTTGTTTCGCACAAGGGACTTGACCTTGTAAGAGCCGTTCTTGACGAGTTCTTGGGCGGTACCGATGTGCAGATGGTCGTTCTCGGCTCGGGCGAGTGGCAGTATGAACAGTTCTTTAAGGATATGGCGGCGAAATATCCCGATAAATTCGCCCTGAAGCTCGGATTTGTTCCGTCGCTTTCAAAGAAGATTTATGCAGGCACCGATATGTTCCTTATGCCGTCAAAGAGCGAGCCGTGCGGACTTTCGCAGATGATAGCTCTGCGCTACGGCTCTGTGCCGATAGTCCGTGAGACGGGCGGTCTGCGCGATACGATAAAGGACAGCGGCGACGGTGAGGGCAACGGCTTCACGTTTGCGAGCTACAACGCTCACGATATGCTCTACACAATACGCCGTGCGATTGAGGGCTATCAGAACCGTGAGGGCTGGAGCATACTCGTAAAGCGCGCCATGGAGTGCGACAACAGCTGGGGCAAGTCCGCTAACGAATACATAAGACTTTACAAGGATTTGCTCAAGGAGTAATCCGTATAAAATAAAAACCCGACTCACACAGCCGAATGTGAGTCGGGTAATTTTTTGCTTTTTATTCGCCCTCTGTGTGCGTAACGCCGATGCCGAGCTCATTTAATTGCTCGTCGTCAACCGGAGCGGGACATTCCGTCATAGGCTCCGACGCGTTTTGAAGCTTGGGATACGCGATAACGTCTCTGAGGCTGTCGCAGCCTATCATCTGCATGCAAAGTCTGTCAAGACCTATGCCCATTCCGCCGTGCGGCGGTGCGCCGTAACGGAAAGCGTCAAGCAGATAGCCGAATTTGCTGTAAGCCTCTTCTTTGGAAAGACCGAGCAAATCAAAAATTCTGCTCTGCAATTTGGGGTCTGTAATTCTTATGGAGCCGCTCGAAAGCTCAATTCCGTTGAGCACAAGGTCGTAGCACTTAGCCCTCACCTTGGCCTTGTCGGTTTCGAGGTAATCGAGGCACTCGTCCATCGGTGCGGTGAAGGGATGGTGCATTGCGACAAACTGCTTGAGCTCCTCGTCATATTCAAAGAACGGGAACTCGGTAATCCACAGGAAATTGTATTTTCCCTCGGGGATAATGTCGAGCTTTTTGGCAACCTTTTGCCTTAATGCGCCGAGCACCGTGAGAACGTGATTTTTGATTTTATCGGCTACAATCAGTATAACATCGCCCTTTTCGGCGCCTGTCTTTTTAAGTATGGCGTTCATTTCGTCCTCTGTCATAAACTTTGCAAAGGATGAGGAAACGCCATCGTCTGTCATACGAATCCAAGCAAGACCCTTTGCGCCTATGCCTTTTACGTAATCCGTGAGCTTGTCAATTTCTTTTCTCGAGAGAGCCGATACCGCATTTTTTGCGTTGATGGCTCTGACTGTGCCGCCCTCGGCTGTTGCGCTTTTGAATACGACGAATTCGGACGAGGAAACCTCGTCTGTTATATCGATAAGCTCCATACCGTATCTTGTGTCAGGCTTGTCCGAGCCGTAACGGTTCATAGCCTCATTGTAGGTTATTCTCGGGAGCGGAGTCGGAACGTCAACGCCTATGGCATCCTTGAAAACGCGCTTGATGTAGCCCTCGCCTATTGAAAGCACGTCCTCCATATCGACAAAGGACATTTCAAGATCTATCTGCGTGAATTCGGGCTGACGGTCTGCGCGCAGATCCTCGTCGCGGAAGCAGCGCGCTATCTGCATATATCTGTCAAAGCCGGCAACCATGGAGAGCTGCTTGTAAAGCTGCGGCGACTGCGGCAAGGCATAGAAGCTGCCGTTGTGAATTCTTGACGGTACAAGAAAGTCGCGTGCGCCCTCGGGTGTGGAACGGATAAGCATCGGCGTTTCAATTTCGATAAAGCCGTTCTCGTCAAAATAGTCACGCGTTATTTTAGTTATTTTATGTCTAAGCAGTATGTTTTTCTGTAAATCTGGTCTGCGAAGGTCAAGATAGCGGTATTTAAGCCTTGTAGTCTCGGCGGTCTGGCAGTTCGGAACTATCTCAAACGGAGGAGTTTCACTCTTGCCGAGAATTCGAAGCTCCGTTACCTCAACCTCGATTTCGCCCGTGGCAATCTCGGTGTTTTTTGCGGAACGCTCTCTTACCTTGCCGACGGCTGCGAGAACATACTCGCTTCTTGCGGAAAAGGCCTTATCAAACACGGCTTTGTCGGTGTTTTCGTCAAATGCGAGCTGAACTATGCCCGTTCTGTCGCGCAAATCTATAAATATGAGTGAGCCGAGGTCACGCTGACGCTGAACCCAGCCGCAGAGCGTAACGGTTCTTCCGACGTCCTTTGCGGTGAGTGTGCCGCAGTAGTCGGTGCGTTTAAGTCCCTCAAGAGTTTCCATTATGCGTTTCCCCCTAAAATATCTTTAATATCAATGCCTTCGGTGTCGAAGCCCGCCATTGCCTGGCGAATAACTATCGACTGGAAGTTATCGGTGAAGTCCTTGAGCGTGGTCTCCTCCTCTGTGCCGTCAGCCATATTTTTAAGCTTGACATTTCCCGAGGACAGCTCGTTTTCGCCGAGAACCACGGTGTAGAGAGCACCGATTTTGTTTGCGTATTTCATCTGCGCTTTAAAGCCCCTGCCGACTGTGTCAAACTGAGCGGAAAGCCCCTCGTTGCGAAGGTTGGTTGCAAGCTCGGCAGCCTTGATATTTGCTTCGTCGCCCATGGATACTATAAATATATCGCACTTTTTGCGCTCGGGGAACGGAGTTTTTTGCGCCTCCATCAAAAGGAGCAGCCTCTCTATGCCCATACCGAAGCCGCACGCCGGAAGCGGATTTCCGCCGACCTCCTCTATTAAGCCGTCATATCTTCCTCCGCCGCATACGGTGCCCTGCGCGCCTATTTCGTTTGAGACAAACTCAAACACGGTGCGTGTGTAGTAGTCAAGTCCGCGGACGATGCGCGGATTTACCGTATAGGCTATATTCATGGCGTCGAGATATTTTTTTACCGAGTCAAAGTGCTCGCGGCAATCGTCGCAGAGATAATCTGTTATGACGGGCGCGCCCTTTGCGATTTCGGAGCATATGGGACTTTTGCAATCAAGTATTCTCATCGGATTTTTTTCGAGTCTGCCGCGGCACGTGTCGCAAAGCTCGTCAATATGGGATGCAAAATATTCCTTCAATGCCTTGTGATACTCCGCACGACATTTCTTGCAGCCGATGGAATTTATTTCGAGTGAAAGATTTGATACGCCGAGGTAGTTGAACACCTCGTTTGCGAGCGCTATAATTTCCGCGTCCTGCGAGGGAGCACCTGCGCCGAAGCATTCCACGCCGAACTGGTGGAATTCGCGGAGCCTGCCTGCCTGCGGTTTTTCGTAGCGGTAGCACGAGGTGAGGTAGTAGATTTTTTGCGGCATCGGCTCGTTGAAAAGCCCGTTTTCGAGGAATGCTCTTACCGCGCCTGACGTGCCCTCGGGACGGAGCGTTATCGAACGTCCGCCTTTATCGGAAAAGGTGTACATCTCTTTTTGAACTACGTCTGTGGTGTCGCCCACGCCGCGCTCAAAAAGCTCGGTATGCTCAAAAACCGGCGTGCGCATTTCGTAAAAGCCGTAGTTTTCGGCTATCTCGCGCATTGCCGCTTCAACATACTGGGTTTTGTAGCTGTCCTTGGGCAGCAAATCGAGAGTACCCTTTATGGAGCTTGTTATAAGTGACATCTCAAATATCCTTTCGGTTGGGGATTATATCAGTGACGCACAGGGTGCGTAACACTATAATGCCCCCTCTGTTCGGAGGGGGCGAAAAAATACTGCTTATTTCGGATTTACAATATCACGCCAGTCAAGATCGCCTCTTTCAAGGCTGTGTATAAGCGCCTCTGCCGTTGCAATATTTGTTGCAACCGGAATATTGTGTACGTCGCAAAGCCTTAAAAGGTTATTCTCCTTAGGCTCATGCGGCTTCGGATTGAGCGGATCTCGGAACATCAAGAGAAGGTCTATCTCGTTGCAGGCTATACGCGCGCCTATTTGCTGGTCGCCGCCCTGCGAGCCGCTTAAAAACTGCTGTATTTTAAGACCGGTAGCTTCGGAAACAAGTTTTCCCGTAGTGCCGGTTGCGCAAAGGTTATGCTTAGACAAAATTCCGCAATATGCTATGCAAAACTGAACCATAAGTTCCTTTTTTTCATCGTGAGCCATCAAAGCTATATTCATAAAAGTTCCTCCGATCTTTTATTCGTTTGTGTTTTATACAACTTAAAATATTCTCCGATAGATATAATAACAAAAAAAAGTCAACTTTTCAAGATTTTTTTCATTTTGCACAAAAATAGTGTGGATTACATCCGGTACAGCACCCCAAAATACCCTAAATTAAAAATATTTCGGCGAAAACGGCACATTTTTGCCGAGAAGACGCTCGGCGATTCGAGAAAAAGCACTCCCTATAAAGCCGGAAAGCCTGCCGCCTTCGCTCAAATGCATCGCGGACGAATCATACGGGACAACTCCGAGCAGCTTTACGGAGGAAATATCCACGCAGTCGTTGAGCTTTGTCTGCCTGCCCTCCTCCATTTCGGAGCGTATCACCTTATTCACTATAAGCCGCGCCTCGTCGGAAAGAAGTCTTATTTTTTCGGCCTTGTCAAAGGCGCTTCGCAGAGATACGGCGTCGGGCGTCGTCACGATTATCGCCTTATCGCAGATTTTTGCTGCGAAATCAAAGGCTGTGCCGCAATTCTCGGCGTCAAACAATATATAATCATAGCTGCTCTCAAAAGAGAGTATAAGCTCATAAAATTCGTCGTATGTAAGCTCTTCCGTGCTTTTTGGGGCCGGCAAAAGCGAAACGCCCTTATATAATGTATCGTAAACGGCGTCTTTTTTTTTGCAGTTGCCCTTAGCGGCGTCATACCAATTAAAAAGTATGTCCTCGCCCGTTTCGAGGAGCAGGTCGAGACTTCTGACGGAGATGTCGGCGTCCGCGCACAGCACCCTTTTGCCCGCAGAGGCGAGTGCGGCCGCCAAGCCTACGGTTACCGTCGATTTCCCGGAGCCGCCCTTGCCGGAGCACACTATATACTTTTCAGCCATCGGAAATACCCCTTTCTTCAGCCGAGCAGCGAGCCGTAGCCTTGCGCGGTATTGACGCTGCCGCCGTCGGTCTCAAAGTAAGCCTTGTATATTTCTGCGACGAGCGAAGCTGTGGCGGAACCGCTGTTGAGGTTTTCGATTGCCACGCAGACCGCTATCTGAGGGTCGTCGGCAGGCGCAAAGGATATCATAAAGCCGTTAAGACCGGTAACTATTTTGCCGCTCACCTTTGCCTTGCTCTCTGCGGTACCGGTTTTCGCCGCCACCTTTACAGGGAGACTTTTAAATGCCGGAAGCCTTGCACCGAGCATTTCCATACCCTCTTTGACTATGCGTATGCTGTTTTGCGAAACACCGGTTTCGTTTAAAACAACGCCGTCGTTTGAGAGCAGAGTTTCGGAATAGTCGCTTGATTTCACACTTTTTACAAAGTGCGCGCGGTATCTCGTTCCGCCGTTTGCAATGGTCGAAACATAGCTGCAAAGCTGTATGGGCGTAAAGAGGTTGTCCGACTGACCTATTGCAGCCTGAACGGTGTCGCCCGGGTACCATGTGCCGCCGTGAGCCTCTCTGTAAGCAATGCCGGCAAGTACGCCCGAGGATTCGTTTATTTCAACGCCCGTCTTTTGGCCGAGTCCGAATCTTGTGCAGTAATCGTTCATACGGTTTATGCCCAAAAGCCTGCCCGTTTCGTAGAAATAGATGTTGCAGGATTGGTTAAGCGCGTTTTTAACGTCTATCCAACCGTGCGAGCCGAGACATTTGAAGGTCGTGTCGGTAAACTGACGGTAAATGTGGCTGCAATAAAATTTTGACGTTTCGGTTATAACGCCCTCCTCGAGCCCCGCTGCCGCTATTGCCGGCTTCATTGTGGAACCGGGCTCATAGGTGCTCATAAGAGCTCTGTTCCAAAGCGGAGAGCTTTTATCCTTTGAGAGAGCCTCGTAATTTTGATAGTATGTGTTCAGGTCATAGCTCGGATATGTCGCGCAGGCGAGCACGGCACCGGTATTTACATCCATTACCACGGCCGAACCGACCGCCGGAATTGCGTCTTTGTCGCGGTACTTTTCGACAAATGCCGCAAGCGAATCCTGAACCTTTTTTTGAAGCACGGAGTCAAGCGTGAGTATTACCGTGTCGCCGTCAACGGGCTCGCGGGTGATTTCACTCGTTTTTGTGCCGTCGGACGCCGTGGTTGTTGTCATTATGCCGTTTGTTCCGCGAAGGTAATCCTCCATGGCGCTTTCAAGGCCGAATTTGCCTATGGTGTCATCCATGGCATATGCGCGCAGGCTGAGCGTGGTTTTTTGTTCCGTGGTCAAATTCTGATCCGCGCTCTCCGCCTTGTAAGCGTCAGTTCTGTCCTTGTATTCGCTCTCGTTGAGCTTGCCGGTGATTCCTATTATATGCGGTGCTATCGTGCCGTCGGTGTAGTGGCGCGCGGTAGTCACGTTTATATCAACACCCCTGTAAAAGCTGCTGTTTTCTTTGATTTTGGCGGCGAGCGTCGGTGAGACGGAGGCGGCCACCGTGAACGGATTTGCCGCCGAAAACGAAATTTTCTTTAAAGAATAACAGACGGACGCGATTTTGAGTGCGTCTGCCGCCGAGTAGTTACCGAGAGAAAACTTTTCGACAAGCTCGTCGAAGCAGTTTTGCGCCGTGGCGTAGGAATTAAGATACAGAACGTCCTTGGATTTTAAATATGTTATGTCCTTGTCGGCATTTTCCTTAAAAGAAACAGAGCCGTCCGAATTTAACACGAGCGGCAGATTGTCGTTCCAAGCTGTGCCCTCGCTCTCAAGCAGGTTTATAAGCGACAGGATTATTTCGTTTCGCTTGTCCTGCTCCTTTGTGGACGGGAAATAGGACGCGTTCAGCACGACGGAATTTATCTGCTCGTTTGTGACAAGCGGCGTTCCGTTACAGTCGAGTATTTCACCGCGCGATGCGGCTATTGTGGATTTTGTCTCGGACAGAGCGACACGCTGCGTCGAATAGTCCGCCGCATTGACAATTTGAATACGGAACAAATCCACCGCGAAAAGCGAAAATAAAAACAGGACGGATACGGTAAAAATAAGTATTCTTCGCCTTATTTGCTTTTTGTTATCCATATTTGCCGCTCCTTTCTCATCAGTTTTCAAGAACGTTGATTTTTGTCCGCCGCATAACGGCACGAACTATAATGTACCACAGCGGCGTGAAAAGGAATGAATACACCGCCGCAGGTATATAGTAGCGTATAAGCAGGTAGCCCGTGCTGTCAACTCCGTTTGCGAGCAGGAAAAACACAACATAGAATACCGAGTATATAAGGCACGCAAAGCCCGACAGCAGCAGCGCCGTCATAAGATTGTTTCTCATAAGGTAGTCTATGAGCAGACCTGCTGCCGCACCCGCAAGCATAAGCAAAAGTGCATTGTAGCCGTCGCCCATGGGTGAAACGCTGTCCCAAAGTATACCGGCGAGCATACCCAAAACAGCTCCGGCTATTTCACGCTCAAACATACCTATGCAAATGACAAGCGGAATTAAAAGATTGGCTTTAACGCCGAATATTTCGGGGAAAAGCCCCCTTGTGTTTTGCAAAATGTGAACCGCAAGTATCAAAAGCACAAATACGGTTCTTCTGACAAACAGTATTTTTGTTGACCTACGCATCAGCTTTTACCCTCGAATTCGGTTATGACAAAAGCGTCCTGAACATCTCCGGGAGCAACCTCGGGCTTTACCTCGGCATAATATGAGATGTTGCCCTCCTCCTTGCTTACGGCGGTCACCGTGCCGATAATGAGGCCGCGCGGATAAATTCCGCCGACGCCCGATGTGCAAACTATTCCGCCTACCGCAACGGAGGTGTCCTTTGTAAGCCCGGTGAGCTTCAAAAGGCCGTTCAGAGCGAGCTTTGACGTGGTTTCGGTGTAGCCCATTTCACCCGTGCGTATTTCGTATGCCGCCGCGTTGACCTTGGGGTCCGTTACGGAGAGAACAACGCACGAGGTCGGCGTTACTTCGTTTACTATGCCTATTAAGTACTCGCCGCTTATTACGGGGTCGTTGACTTTAACTCCGTCGTTTGAACCGCAGTTCAAAACAAACGAGCCGAAGGTGTCGGCGGAGTCTCTGCCGATAACGGTTCCGGCAACAAATTTAAAATCGGGATTTTTTTCTTTGACCTCAAGGAATTTTTCGTATGCCTCGACTTGCTTTTTCAGCTTTTCGTAATCGACAAGCTTGCTCTGATAATCGGCAACCTCCGATTCAAGCTCGCTGATACGGTCGCGATATGTGCTCGACGAGACAAAGCTTCCCTTAAAGCCGTCGAGCTTGTCTACAAGATACGACGAGGCCTTCTGGAGCGGAGAAAATACAAACGACGTCACCTTTGAAACGGGTGTTGTGCCGTCTGCGGCAGAAGCCGCGGCAGCAATGGCAGCAAGCAATACAAGCGCGATCGCAAGCAGTATTTTAAAAGCCGTACTCTTAAAAAATTTCTTCATATCGTACTCCGGTCACAGTTAAAATTTGCGGGCGAAAAACAATTCCGCCCGCCTTTTTATCAGTCGTAATTCTTTTTGGCGGTAATGCCCAGAGTGTTGCTCTCAAGGCAGACGCCGCAGCCGTCAACAACGCAGTCAAGCGGATTTTCCGCAACGTGGACGGGGATTTTTGTTTCAATGGAAATGAGCTTGTCAAGTCCTCTTAATAATGCGCCGCCGCCTGTGAGCATAATGCCGCGGTCGATAATATCCGCCGAAAGCTCCGGGGGAGTTTTCTCAAGAGTGGAGCGAACTGCGTCGAGGATCTGATTTACGGGGTCCGAAAGAGCCTCACGGACTTCTTCGGAAGTGATTTCGATGTTTTTGGGGAGACCGTCAAGCAGGTTTCTGCCCTTGACGTCCATGGCGCCCTCGCCGTCGTAGGGGTAGGCAGAGCCGATTTTTATTTTTATATCCTCTGCGGTGCGCTCGCCTATAAGGAGGTTGTGCTTCTTTCTGATGTAAGCGATAATAGACTCGTCGAAATTATCGCCGGCAACCCTTGCGGACTGAGCGGTAACTATGTCGCCGAAGGAAATGACGGCAACCTCGCTTGTACCGCCGCCTATATCGACTACCATATTGCCTATGGCCTCCGAAACGGGAAGACCCGCGCCTATTGCGGCTGCCATGGGCTCTTCTATAAGACTAACATATTTTGCGCCTGCCGAGCGTGCCGCGTCATGAACGGCCTTTCTCTCTACCTCTGTAACTCCGGACGGGATACAGATAAGAACTCTCGCCTTTGAAAACGGCGATGAGCTTATGGCCATTTTTATGAATTCCTTAAGCATATCCGAGGTTATCTCAAAGTCGGCGATAACACCGTCTTTAAGAGGTCTGACCGCGGTTATTGAGCCGGGTGTACGGCCTATCATTTGCTTAGCCTTGTTGCCGACTGCGACAACCTTTTGCGGATAAGCGCTGACATCGACCGCAACAACGGATGGTTCACGGATTACTATTCCCTTACCTTTAACGAAAACGAGGGTATTTGCGGTACCAAGATCGATTCCGATGTCCTGTGAAAATAACATTTTTATCTCCCTTTCGGTTTTATGAAAAATAACTTCTCTGATACAATTAAATATTATAACCTCAAACCGGATTTTTCTCAACTAAAAAAATTCTAAATCTTTAAAAAATTACGGTAAAATTTGTGTGTATTTCGACACACGGTATGTTTCGGCGCATTATAAGCCGAAAAAAAGGCCTTTTCGTTATTCGACGGAAGTTCAAAATCGTTTAAATCCTTGCAAAGCGCGGTAAAATACTATATACTTTTTTCAGAAAGTGAAAAGGGAGTGACATTTTGGATCCTATAAATGTTGATTTTACGGGAAGAGGCAGAGACGACGGCAAAAAGGGCGTCGCGGATGTGTTCATACCGCCCGAGCATTCGGGTAAAAAAATAGCGATAAATATCATATTGACGATTATACTCGGTGCCGTGCTGTATTATTTTATGATACCGGCGCTCAATTTTAAGTCGATAGAGCTTTATCTCTTCGTCGTTTTTGTGTGTCTTATATATCTGCTTCTGACGATTATTTCGTCAAGGGCGTTTATAAAGCCCGAATATCTGCCCTACGTCAAAAGGCGGTCGAGGGTTCCGGGTATCTTGATTCTCGCTCTTGCCGCAGTGGCTCTTGTGGGCTGGCTTACCGGCGTTACGCTGTTCAGGGCGAAGTCTTACAGCAAGCTTATAAGCGTTCAGGACGGCGATTTCGCGGAAGACGTTGCCGAAATAGATTTCTCAAGCGTTCCCGTGCTTGACAGCTCCTCGGCAAACAAAATAGCCGAGAGAACGCTCGGAGATCTGTCGGACAAGGTCTCGCAGTTTGTCGTATCGCCGTATTCCACGCAGATAAACTATAAAAACACGCCCGTCAGAGTTACCGCGCTTGCTTACGGCGACATCTTCAAATGGATAAAAAACACCAAGGAGGGTCTGCCGGCATATATCATAGTTGATATGACCACGCAGGAGGGGCAGCTTGTTCGCCTGCCGGAGGGTATGAAGTATTCGCCCACCGAGCACTTTAACAAGTATCTTCTCAGATATTTGAGGTTTAAATACCCCACCTATCTCTTTGATGAGCCGTCGTTCGAGATAGACGAGAGCGGCTCTCCGTATTGGATAGTTCCGATAGTCGATAAGACCATAGGTCTTTTCGGAGGCACCGACATCAAGGGTGCGATTATAGTAAACGCCGTCACGGGTGAATGCCATATGATATCCACAAGCAATGACGGTACGACAAAGCTGCCGACCTCGAGCTTCGCTTCGGACCCCGAGTGGATGTGGATAGACCGCATTTATTCCCCGACGATTCTCACTCAGCAGTATAATTACTACGGAAAGCTCAACAACGGCTTTATAAACTCCGTAATCGGCCAGGAGGGCGTTAAGGTTATGAGCTCGGGTTACAATTACCTTGCGCTCAACGACGATGTGTATATGTACACGGGTGTAACGTCCATAAGCTCCGACCAGTCCATTATAGGCTTTGTGCTCTCGGACCTTCGCACCAAGGAGACAAAGTATTATCAGGTGTCCGGTGCGCTTGAAATGACCGCTCAGACCTCCGCCGAGGGCGCGGTTCAGCAGTATTCGTATTCGGCTACCTTCCCGCTTCTGCTCAACATCAGCGGCGAGCCGACATACTTTATGGCTCTCAAGGATTCAAGCGAGCTTGTAAAGATGTACGCCATGGTTAACGTGAAGCAGTCCACGATAGTCGGTACGGGATACAATCTCACCGAATGTACTGAAAACTACGCGGCAGAGCTTAAACGCAACGGCGTAAACGTGGATATTGACGTTGACGAAATGGGCGCAAAGGACGACCCGACCGCTACCGCCCCCGAAACAGAGGAAATAAGCGGCAAGATAACCGAGATAAGAAGCGTCGTAACGGGCGGCGAAACGTACTTCTATTTGAAGCTTGACGCAGGCAGTACGTTCTATAAGGTTCCCGTGGCACTCGCCGAAAAGGTTGTAATCTTGAACGTCGGCGACAGCGTTACCGTCTTAGTACCCAAGGAGTCCTCCGGTGACATAGTTGAGGTATCCTCACTCAAATAACACCTTTAAAACCGCCGCGCGGAAATTTCGGCAGCTCCGAAAAAACGCGCGGCTTTAATTTTTACCGAACGGAGTAAAATTATGTTTGATATGCACGGCGAAACCGTATGCTATAACGAAAAAGACGAGACCGCGGTAATTATAGACCAGACTCTTTTGCCCGGTGAAATTGTCACGCTTGAACTTTGGGAAAAAGAGGAGATGTATGACGCAATAAAGCGTCTTGCCGTTCGCGGCGCACCGGCAATAGGGGTTTTCGCGGCAATAGGGCTGTCGGTTCTGGCCGCACGCGACAAAACGGCAGACGAAAAAACGCTTATTGAGCATTTTCTCGAAAATCTTGAATATCTCACCTCCTCGCGCCCTACCGCGGTAAATCTTTTTGCGGCGGCGGACGAGATGAAAAGGACGGCTCTTTTACATAAGGGCGAGGGCGCGGACGCCGTAAGGGCGGCACTCAAGGAAAAGGCTTTGGAGCTGCATGACAAAGATATTGAGGTGTGCCGTAAAATCGGTGAATACGGTGCTCGGCTTCTCGAGAACTGCGACAGTGTTTTGACCCACTGCAATGCGGGCAGGCTTGCGACGGTAAAGTACGGAACCGCTCTGGCACCCGTATATGTAGCGGCGGAAAACGGGCATAAAATACGTGTGTTCTCTGATGAGACAAGACCTCTTTTGCAGGGCGCGCGCCTTACGAGTTTTGAGCTTGCAAACGCAGGTATAGATACTACGCTGATATGCGATAACGCCGCATCATACGTTATGAAAAACGGGCTTGTTTCCGCGGTGCTTGTCGGATGCGACAGAGTGGCGGCAAACGGCGATACAGCCAATAAAATAGGCACCTCCGGAGTTGCCGTCCTCGCAAAATATTATGGCATTCCGTTTTATGTGTGCGCCCCGTTTTCAACAATAGATAAAAACTGTCTAAGCGGCAGGGATATAAAAATTGAAATGCGTCCGGGCGACGAAATAACCGATATGTGGTACGAAAAAAGAATGGCTCCGAAGAATATAAGAACGCTGAATCCGGCATTTGACGTTACCGATAACAGTCTCATTACCGCGTTTATTACCGAAAAGGGTGTTCTCTCTCCGAATGAATTTTGATACGCCGAAGCCGGTATAAAGGCTCTAATCGGGGCTTTTTTTCACGGCGGCGTTGTGTTATAATGTTTTGAAACGTGATTTAAGAAAGGCGTGAGAAATTTGGACGTACAGGTAGGCGACAGGCTGATAATGAAGAAAAAGCACCCATGCGGCTCAAACGAGTTTGCGGTGCTGCGTTCCGGAATGGATTTTCGCCTTAAATGCTGCGGCTGCGGACGCGAGGTTATGGTGCCGCGCATCAAAATCGAAAAAAATATCAAAAAGGTCATAAGGGACGAAAACGGCGATGTTTGATAAATTACAGGGAATCGAGGACAAACTCGAAAAAATAAATTCCTCCCTGTGCGACCCCGAGGTCGTGTCAAATCAGGAGGAGTACAAAAAGCTGATGCGCGAAGCGAAAACGCTGACGCCGATAGTTGAAAAATTCCGCGAATACAAAAAGGCAAATTCCGATTTAACCGAGGCAAAAGAGATGCTTGCGGACAGCTCCCTCGATAAGGAATTCCGAGATATGGCAAGCGAAGAAGCGACAAAGGCCCAGAAAAAGACCGAAGAGCTGAAAGAAGAATTAAAGGTGCTGCTGCTGCCTAAAGACCCGAACGACTATAAAAACGTAATAGTTGAAATTCGCGGCGGTGCAGGCGGCGAGGAGGCAGCTCTTTTTGCCGGCTCGCTTTTCCGTATGTACAGTATGTATGCCGAGCGCAAGGGCTGGAAAACCGAAATAATGAATGAAAATCCGACCGAGCTCGGCGGATATAAGGAAATAAGCTTTATGATAGAGGGCGAGGGCGCTTATTCGCGGCTCAAATTCGAGAGCGGCGTCCACCGCGTTCAGCGAGTGCCCGAAACCGAGAGCCAGGGCAGAGTTCACACGTCCACCGTAACCGTAGCGGTACTCCCCGAGGCGGAGGAGGTCGAATTTACGCTTGACCCCGCCGACCTTCAGATAGATGTTTTCCGCTCAAGCGGTGCGGGCGGGCAAAAGGTAAACAAGACCTCGTCCGCAATTCGCGTTACGTATCTGCCCACGGGTATGGTCGTTGAGTGCCAGGATGAGCGCAGTCAGTATAAAAACAAGGATAAGGCACTCAAGGTTTTGCGTTCAAGGCTCCTTGAGGAAAAGACCGCAAAGCAAAATGCCGAAATCGCCGGTGAGAGGCGTTCACAGGTCGGCACCGGCGACAGGAGCGAGCGAATACGCACGTACAATTTCCCTCAGGGTCGTGTGTCCGACCACAGAATAGGGCTGACGCTTTACAAGATAGAGGCGATAATGAACGGCGACCTTGACGAAATCATAGACGCACTTGTTACTGCGGACACAGCCGAAAAGCTGAAGGCAGAGGATTAATCTCGGGCGATACAGTAAAAAGAAAGGCAATAATATGTATACCTCATTTGAAGAACTTAAAAAAGACTGTTTAAAGTGTAATAAATGTCCGCTTGCCGCGACGAGAACGAATGTTGTTTTCGGCGTGGGACCCGAGGATGCCGAGGTTCTTTTCATCGGCGAGGGACCCGGTGAAAACGAGGACCTTACGGGCCAGCCGTTTGTGGGCAGAGGCGGAAAGCTGCTCGGCCAATATCTGTATGATGTGGATTTGGACAGAAATAAAAATATCTACATAGCAAATATCGTAAAATGCCGTCCGCCGAAAAACCGCGATCCGCAGCCGCTGGAGCAGGAATCGTGCGAGATGTGGCTGAGGGAGCAGGTTAGGCTTATGAGACCGAAAATCATAGTTTGCCTCGGCAGAATAGCGGCACAGAAGATAATTTCCCCCGATTTTAAAGTGACAAAGCAGCACGGCGAATTTTTTGAGCGCAAAGGTACCCTTTTGATGGGAACTTTTCATCCGGCGGCGCTTTTGCGCAACCCGAACAACAAGCCGGCAGCGCTCTCGGACTTTTTGGCGCTTCGGGACAAGATCAACGAAATTTGCGAAAGAACGTATTGATATATGGATTTTATACCCTTTAACTCGCGAGACACGTTTTACAAAAGTAAATTCGGTGCGGTAAAAACCGGAGAAAAATTTCGTCTCAGGCTTTTTTTGCCGCGCTCTTTTTCCGCCACGGCGGCTTATTTTATGCTGCGGCGCGACGACGGTGATTTTTGCGAGCATAAGATGTGCTGGGCGGGTATGAACGGTGACGACAAGGAGATATGGGATATAGAGCTGTCGGTTCCCGAATGCGGACTTTACTGGTATCATTTTGACTATGATTCGTCCTGGGGCAGAGGCTCCGTGTATAACATCGGCGACGGCAAGGGCGATGTTTGGAACGGCAGGAACAGCCGTCTCCAATGGCAGCTTACCGTATACGATAAAAACTACAAAACGCCGTCATGGCTCAAGGGCGGAATTATGTATCAGATATTCCCCGACCGATTTTTTCGTTCGGGCGAGAAGAAAGAAAACGTACCGTCCGACAGAATTTTGCGCGACGATTTCGACGGCGAACCGAATTGGCGACCGAACGAAAAGGGCGAGGTGCTCAATAACGACTATTTCGGCGGCGACCTTCGCGGAATTACCGAAAAGCTCTCATATCTTTTTGAGCTCGGAGTCACCTGTATATATTTAAACCCGATATTTGAGGCACATTCGAATCACCGCTACAACACGGCGGATTATATGAAAACAGACCCGCTTCTCGGCACGGAGGAGGATTTTAAAAAGCTGTGCGAAAGTGCCGGCAGAGTGGGAATAAAAATAATTCTCGACGGTGTTTTTTCACATACCGGTGATGACAGCCGTTATTTTAACCGCTATTCGCGATATGATACCGTAGGCGCGTATAATTCAAAATCGTCGCCGTATTTCAAGTGGTATAAATTTGACCGCTACCCCGACGAATATAAGAGCTGGTGGGGCTTTAAAACGCTTCCGGAGGTTACCGAGGAGTGCCCCGACTACGACGAATTTATCTGCGGCAAAAACGGAGTTATACGGAAATGGCTGCGGCTCGGCGCGTCCGGCTGGCGGCTTGACGTTGCCGACGAGCTGCCCGACTGCTTTATAGACGATTTGCGCGTGGCGGTAAAGACGGAAAAACCCGACGGCATATTGCTCGGCGAGGTTTGGGAGGACGCCACCACAAAGTTTTCATACGGCACACGGCGCAGATACCTTTTGGGGGTTCAGCTCGACAGCGTTATGAATTATCCGTTTGCGGAGGCCGTTACTGACTTTGCGAGAAACGGCGTTGCAGAGAGCTTTGAATCGTCGGTTATGACGATTATTGAAAACTATCCTAAGGAAGCGCTCGACGTTTTAATGAACCACATAGGTACTCACGACACGGAGAGAGCGATAACAAAGATAGCCGGCGAAAAGAGCGATTATCGCGACAGGCAGTGGCAGTCGGAGCATTTTTTGTCCGAGGAGGAATATAAGCGCGGAGTAAAGCTTTTAAAGCTCTGCGCGGCGATTCAGTATACCCTCCCCGGAGTGCCGTGCGTCTACTACGGCGACGAAGCCGGCATGCAGGGTTATAAGGACCCGTTTAACCGCGCTTTCTTCCCGTGGGGCAGAGAAAACCGCGAGCTTCAAAATTACTATATAAGGCTCGGCAAGGTGAGAAGAAGCACCGACTGCTTAAAGGAAGGCGAGTTTATACCTGTTTCCTCGGTGCTCTCATGCGTCTGCTTCGAGCGTCGCGGTAAAAATGACTCGTGTCTGCTGATAGCCAACAGGAATGAGCAGGATATAACATATTATCTTCCGCCGCGCTGGCAAAACACAAGCGAAGTGCTTTTGGGCGAGAGTGTCGGCAGCTCGGTTCATGTGCCGGGGCTATCGGCGGTCATACTGAAAAAAGAATCTACTTGATAAAAGCGCATATTGCGGCACCGGCGCCTGCCGCTGCCGCGATATTTGTTATTTTAAGGATTATTTTGAGCGCTTTTTGCTTTTTGCTTACGGGCACTCCCGGTGGGTCCTTGAGGGACGCCTCGGCTTTTTCGCGCAGGGTCTTTTCGGGTAATGTGCTGAATTTCGGGTCAACGAAAAAAAGTGCCTGAGTAAAATATTCGCAGCCCGTATCTTTTATTTCAAGCACCTGTCTGTTTACGCCTTTTATCATAATTTTTCCTCCGGTAATTTATGTATTTATTATTGTTTTAAAGAGCGATTTTTATGCGGAAAAGGCGGAGAAAAAATCGGGGAGATTTTTGTCAATATGGGATTTTACACAAATTTGAAAAGCACGAAATTATACAGAGAGTATTATTTTTTGATGTCTAAAAGTGTTCAAAACTATGTTCAAAATGTTAAAAAGTCACCTAAAAACAGGTAAAAACATACCGATTTTCGAGTTTTGAACATCAATGTGCAAAAGTTCAAGGGTTTCTGCGTAAATACGCTGTGTTATAAAATCTTTACAAATTATACAGTTAGGAAACTCTCTTAGACAGTTTTTAAGAAATGTTTTTGTGCAATTTTACGCTGTTCAAATTAGATATAATTTAATGTGGTATTTTGTGAAAAACGGGAGAACGGAAAATGGTTAATGATGAAAATATAATCCGACTTAAAAAGCCCGATATGTTTTCTCTCGAAAGAACACTTGACTGCGGTCAGGCTTTTCGATGGGAAAGTGACGAGAGCGGAATTTTTTCGGGTGTTGCTTACGGCAAGGTTATGCGCGTAAAGGAGGAGGGCGACAGCCTGCTTTTTTACGGTATGAAAAAAGATGACGTTTATGGCGTTTTTTACAGATACCTTGATCTCGGCCGCGATTACCGTGAAATTACCGATCGCTACAATGGCGACAAATATCTGTCGGAGGCCGTAAGAGCTTGCCCCGGTATCAGAATTTTGCGTCAGGAGCCGTGGGAGGCACTCTGCTCGTTTATAATTTCGCAAAACAACAATATTCCGCGTATAAAGGGAATAATAAAAAGGCTCTGTGAGAGCTTTGGCGAAGAGCTTGAGAGCGGAATGTACACCTTCCCCTCCCCCGAAGTGCTGTCCGGCAAGGCACCCGAGGACTTGGCTTCGCTTCGCGCCGGTTTCAGGGCAAAATACATAATTGACGCCGCAAATAAGGTTTCGTCGGGTGAAATCGACTTTGACAAGATAACCGATTCGCCCATAGAATTCGGCAGGCAGGAGCTGCAAAAAATAAAGGGCGTGGGCAAAAAGGTTGCCGAATGTACGCTTCTGTACGGATTCGGAAAATACGAGGCGTTCCCCGAGGACGTGTGGGTAAAGCGCATAATGGCGGAGATGTACCCGGACGGTCTTCCTGCCTGTACAAAGGGCAGCGAGGGCATAGCTCAACAGTATTTGTTTCATTGGAGGCGCACGGTGTACCGCGAAAACCTATAACGGCGGAGGAGTTTTTTATGATAACAGACAAGCCCGATATTTTTGACAGAATAATGTCGCTCAAAATATTTAAATGGGCAAACCCGTTTTACACAAAATACAAGGAAGTGCTGATGTATCTGCTGTTCGGCGGACTTACAACGCTTGTAAGCGTAGGCGTATTTGCACTGTTTGAGAGTCGCTTCGGGCTAAACGAGCATATTTCAAACGTCATATCTTGGCTGACTGCGGTACTGTTTGCGTTTGTGACAAACCGCATATGGGTTTTTCCGACAAAGACTAAAGGTTTTGCGGCTTTTATTTTTCAGATGGCAAAGTTTTACGGCGGCAGGCTGTTTACCTTGGGCGTTGAGGAACTTATGCTCTTTGTATTTGTAACAAAGCTTCAAATCAATGCCGTTTTGATTAAGCTCATAGCGCAGGTCGTAGTCGTGATACTGAATTTTGTTATAAGTAAGCTGTTTGTTTTCAAAAAAAATAAAAATTCTTAATAAGGCTTTTTGCTTAAAAAAATAACCTCCGCATTTCATATGCAGAGGTTGTTTTTTTAGTTATAGGGAATTTAGTTTAATTCGGGATAAAATGCCTTGTGAACTGCCGCAACGGCTCTGTCGGCGTCCTGTGCGTCTATAAGAACGGAGATTTTGATTTCGCTTGTTGAAATCATATCAATATTTATGTCGTGCTCATAGAGTGCCTCGAACATCTTTGAAGCGGTTCCGGGGTGAGACTCCATACCGGCACCGACAACGGAAATCTTTGCAACATTTGTGGCACAAGTGATGTTTTTATCGTCAATATCAAAGGTCTCGTGAACGGCTGCTATTGCGTCAACCGCATTATCCTTGGCAACGGTAAAGGTGATGTCCTTTGTGCCGTCGCGACCTACGGACTGAAGAATTATATCGACGTTTATGCCTTTCTGTGCAAGCTTTGAGAAAAGCTTGAATGCAATACCGGGGGTATTGTCTATATTTGTAACCGAAATTCTTGCGACGTCGGTATCCTTTGTGACGCCTCTTACGAGCATTTTTTCCATTTTAGCGACCTCCTTGACTATTGTGCCGGGTACACGTTTAAGGCTTGAGAGTACCTCTATTTCAACATTGTATTTTTTTGCCATTTCCACGGAACGGTTATTGAGAACCTGCGCGCCGAGCGTTGCAAGCTCAAGCATTTCGTCGTAAGTAATTTCCTTGAGCTTTCTCGCCTCGGGTATCTTTCTCGGGTCGGCGGTGAATACGCCCTCAACATCGGTGAATATCTGACAACGATCCGCGTGCATGGCGGCTGCTATGGCAACGGCACTCGTATCCGAGCCGCCTCTGCCGAGCGTTGTGAGGTCGTCGTATTTGTTTATACCCTGGAAGCCTGCGACAACAACTATGTTGTGGCGGTCAACCTCGGCACGTAAGCGATCGGCTTTAATTGATTTGATTCTTGCCGAGCCGTAAGCCGAGCTTGTTCTGAAGCCTGCCTGCCAGCCGAGAAGCGAAACCGAGGGGCAGCCGAGCTTTTCAATAGCCATTGAAAGAAGCGCGATTGAAATCTGCTCGCCGGAAGTCAGGAGCATATCCATCTCTCTTTTAGAGGGATGCTCGTTTATTTCGTGAGCCTTGTCGATAAGATCGTCGGTGGTGTCGCCCTGAGCGGAAACCACAACTACTACGTCGTTGCCCTCACGGTACGTATCGGTGACTATTTTCGCCACGTTCATAACTCTTTCGGCGTTGGCTACCGATGAGCCGCCGAACTTCTGAACTATGAGTCCCATATTTTTCCTCCGTTAAAAAAATCAATAATCTGTAACTCTTATTGTTGAGAGGACATCTATGCCCTCTGTCTTAGCGAGCTTGTCGGTGAGTACCTTTTCGATGCCCTTATCGGTAACGAATGCAATTTCGTCCTCGGGGGCGCCGTTTCGAGTAAGATATTTTACTTTGCCGAAGTTTTCGCCTATCTTTTTAAGAACATCGTCCTTGTTTCCGGTGACCTTTGCGCGTATGTAAAGAGCCGTTTCGAGGGTTCTGTAATCAATTACGTAATTTTCCTCGGGAGCGCCCCAGCCGAACAGCTTTTTGCGCTTTTCATGCTTTGCGCAGTCTATTACGTCGGCAACAACGGCGCTGGCTGTGGGCAATTTACCTGCGCCTCTGCCGTAAAATACAACATCGCCTATCGCGTCGCCGCGAACGAGAATGGCGTTGAATACATCGCTTACCGAGGCGAGCTGGCTGTGATTTTTAACTATGCAAGGGCAAACCATGGCGGAAATTTTGCCGCCGTTTTCGCGTCTTGCCTTGCCGAGGAGCTTAATAACGCCGCCGAAATCGTTGACATAGGCGACATCCTCCAAGGTTATTTTTGAGATGCCCTCGGTGTGAACGCTGTCGGGGTAAACGTGCTTGCCGAAGCAGAGAGATGCGAGAATGCAAATTTTGCGGCATGCGTCTATTCCCTCAACGTCGGCCGTCGGGTCCTTTTCCGCGTAGCCGTTATCCTGGGCGAGCTTGAGAGCCTCCTCAAAGCTCATGTTCTGCTCTATCATCATAGTGAGTATAAAGTTTGTAGTGCCGTTTAAGATGCCGGCTATTTCGTCTATCTCGTTTGCCGCGAGGCACTGCGAAATGGGGCGAATAATCGGAATACCGCCGCCTACCGACGCCTCAAACAGGAAGTTTACGTTGTTTTCGTCGGCGAGGGTCAAAAGCTCGTAGCCCTTTTGCGCGACAAGCTCCTTGTTTGACGTTACAACGCTCTTGCCCGCCTTTAAAAGCGAAGAGACAAATTCAAATGCCGGATGAAGTCCGCCCATAGTCTCGACAACTATTTTGACGGAGTCGTCGTTTAAAATAATATTGAAGTCCTTAATAAATTTATCTTCGTTCGGGTCTCCGGGAAAATCACGGAGGTCGAGGATATATTTGAGCTCAAGGTCTTTCTGGGTGCTTTTGCTTACGATACTGTCGTGGTTTTTGTGAAGCACTTCCACAACGCCCGAACCGACGGTTCCGTAGCCCATAACGGCTATATACATTTTTTCTCACATCCTAAATAATATGAATATACATTTAGCATAATACCATAAATTCCCGACGTTATAAAGGAAAAAGCTCAAAAATTTTTGCGTTTGTTTAAATTTCTATAAAAGTTTGAGATTATTGATTGTAAGTTTTTGAAAAATAGTATAATATGTATATATGTTATCGGCCGGCAAAGTGTCGGCTTTTATGTTAAAGGATGTGAAGCTGTGGATAATATTGCAAAACGCCGTAATTTTATAATCAATGTAGTTTATATAATAATAATCGCAGGGCTTTTTTATTTGTTTATGAAGTATGCCTTCGGGGTTCTGTCCCCGTTCATAATAGCCATGTTTATAGCCATGCTGCTTCAAAGGCCCGTAAATTACGTGATTGAAAAGACGAAAATACCTCGCGGTATAGTTTCGACCGTTGCGGTTTTGCTCGTCGTATTTGTTTTCGGAACAATAATAGGACTTATACTTTCCAAAATATTTTCCGAGCTGAAGTCCTTTTTTAATTATATTATGCTGCAGCTTGACAATGCGCCGCTGTTTGCGTCGCAGCTCAAGGATTGGGTCAACACTCACTTTACGTTGCTGCCGGACTCTATAAGGCAGAATATCATCTCGACCGTGGCGAATCTTATAGATAAAATACAGGGCGTGGATACGGGCAGCTCTTCTTCCGCGGCGGCAGCCGTAGCGTCAAGCGAGACGGCGGCAAAGGGCTTCGATTTTTCGTCATTCTCATCACCGATGAGCGCTCTTTGGGGAACGGCAAAGCAAATACCGTCTATACTCGTCGGCACCATAGTCGGCATAGTTTGCTGCTGCTTTATGACTTCCGATTATCACACACTTCGCTCGCTGATTATGACTCAGGCGGGCAAGCGCGCAGACGCCTTTATAAGAACAAAGCAAATAATATTTTCAACGCTCGGAAAGATGATAAGGGCATACGGCCTTATCATGTGCATAACCTTCCTTGAAATGGTGCTCGGCCTTTCTATATTAAAGCTGTTCGGAATATATGAAAACGGCTATATTTTTGCGATAGCGCTGATAACCGCCGTGATAGACATTGTTCCCGTTCTCGGAACCGGCACGGTGCTGATACCGTGGGCAATTTGGATGTTCTTCTCCGGCGATGTTGCCATGGGCATAGGGCTTCTTGTGATTTACGGCGTTATAACCGTTGTACGCCAAATAATAGAGCCGAAGCTTGTGGCGTCGCAGCTCGGGCTTCCAGCATTTGTCACTCTTATGGCTATGTATATAGGTTCGCGGCTGTTCGGATTTGTCGGACTGTTCCTGCTTCCGATGACGGTTATGCTCCTTAAGGTGCTCAATGACGACGGCGTAATTCACATATTCAAGGTTCCGCCCGAGGAGGCGGCGGAATTTAAGGCTGCCAAGGACAAGGATGAGAAAACGGACGCCGAGAGGAAGGCTAAAAAGCGCGAAGGCATCAAGAAAATCAAAACAGGAAAGAAGAAGTAACCGAGAACCCGATATGAAGATGATTGATTTGCACTGTCATATCCTATATGACATCGACGACGGCGCAAAAACAAAAGAGGATTCCGCCGCGCTGCTTCACACGGCGGTACAAAACGGAATAAAAGCGATAATAGCAACGCCGCATTTTAACGATTATTCGGCGGTGGACGAGTTTGTCGCAAAACGAGACGAAAGAGTAAAATTTCTGCGTGAATTTATAGGCGAAAAAGGGCTTGATATAGGCCTCGGAGCCGGCGCGGAGGTCTTTTTGCAAAACGATGTTTTTTCGGACTGCGATTTGTCGCCGCTCTGCATAAACGGCAGTCGCTATTTGCTGTGCGAATATACGCTGCGTCCCTTTGACCCAAAATACGCCGTCATATACGCCGAGCGTGTTTTGTCCATGGGACTTGTACCGATAATAGCGCATCCGGAAAGGTACATATGTTTCCACACGGAGAAGTGGGTCGCAAAGGAGCTTTGCGATATGGGTGCTCTTTTACAGGTCAACGCTTCGAGCCTTGCGGGCAGAGGCGGCGATGAAATAAAGGATTATGCGACGGAGCTCGTGCTTTCAAGGCTTGCCGATTTTGTTGCCACGGATGCGCATTCGGCGGTATCAAGACCCAATGATATTATAAAATGCGCGGAGCGTTTTGATGAGAGAATAACTTCGGAGGACATAAAGAGATTGGTTTACAAAAACCCGTTGAAGGTTCTGAAGGATGAAATATTGTAGTCGAAGCACAAATGTGTATTTTAATGAGGGCGATTATGGAAAAAATAAAACGGCGCGGTGAAAATTACACCATACCGCAGATAGATTTAAGCGTTGAACCGAAAAACACAAAAGAGGAATTTAAATATCTTTACGAAAATGTCACCGTTGAGAAAAAGGGCGGTTATCTCGGGCACCCCGATTCCGTGCTTTTAAAGGACGGGAGTATACTCGTCTTTTTCCCGGAGGGTCACGGCAAGGGAAAAACTCTTTCAAAAATCAGCCGCGACGGCGGCAGAAGCTATACCGAGGAAATCAAAAATCCGCCGAAAAGCTGGGAAAATTCGCGCGAGACTCCGACGGTTTATCGTCTTGAGTTCTCCGAGAGCGACACACCAGACAAGCTGATAATGATAAGCGGAAACCCCATATGGGGGCGCGAAAAGTCGCGCGGCGGCTTCGACTGTTCGCTCTCCTCGGACGAGGGCAAAACGTGGAGCGAATATGAGAGTTTCTTTACGGAAAAGGACGAGGTTACGCACTATCCGATAGTGGCACTCAGCTCGCTGACAAGACTTCGCGAAAACGGAAAATTCGTCGATAAATGGATGGGCCTTTTCCATGAGCGCGATTTTGTAAATTATAAAACCGTACTGTCTTTTTCAAAGGACGGAAAAATGATGTGGACAAAGCCCGAACCGTATTTTTCGGCGTATAGGGACATTGAGAAAAAGTCGCAGATGTGCGAGGTCGAGTGTGTCCGCAGCGATATGGGCAGGGGCGACGAGCTTATGCTCATAACGCGCAGCAATTCAAAAAGAATAAATTCGCTTTTGAGCTTTTCCCGTGACGAGGGAAAAACGTGGTCAAGACCCGTTGCGGCTCCCGCGTCATTAAACGGCGAAAGACACAAGGCGGAGTATCTGCCGGACGGCAGACTGTTTATAACCTTCCGCTCGATAGAGCGTGATTTGCGTAAAAATCTGAAACACAGCGAAAATAAGCTCCGCGGATGGTATTCCGAGGGCTGGGTTGCGCTCGTGGCGGATTACAACGACCTGAAAAACGGCGGCGAGGGAGATTACCGCATCAAGGTCGCGCATACATATCTTGACTCGCAGTCTGAGCCTTGCGTTGCGGCAAATGCCGACACGGGCTACTGCGGAAACGTCATTTTGCCCGACGGTACTGCGGTTATCTGTTCTTACGGTATCTTTTCCGTTGAGGAAAAAAAGGACGGTGTTTACTCTACCGATAAGGGCAGGAAAAAGCGCAGAACGTATATTATTTCAAAAAGAATAAACGTGAATGATGTCGAAAAATTACTCGGCAGATAAAAACAGCCGAATGTTAAACCGGAGCTTGCAAATCACGAATTTTGATTTCCGACGGAATTGAAAATACGTATAAAAAACCGGAAAGCGAGAGCTTATGAACGCTCAGCTTTCCGGCTTTATTATGCTTTTGTGTTTTTGATTACATACTTTCGGGAACCGTGATTTTAAATTCCGTAAGTATTATGCCCATAACATCTTTGACCCTGCAACACAGATAAAGTCTTGCGGCACGTAGCTTCTCGTCGTCAACGCCCACTCTGCAGGCGTTGTAGAACTTGTGGAAGAGTGTGGCAAGCGTTACGGCATAGCGTGTTATTCTTGCCGGGTCATAGTCCTTGGCGGCGGTGATTATCTCGTCCGTCAGAGCCGAGAGGTGGCGTATAAGCTCGCGCTCCTCGGGCGCATTTAAGAGCATAAGCTCCTCTTCGGTGCAGTCGCGCGGTTCAATGCCCTCCTCTTTCATCTTGCGGAGTATGCTGCATATTCTCGCGTTTGCGTACTGGCAGTAATAAACGGGGTTTTGCGAATCCTCTTTTACGGCAAGTCCCAAATCGAAGTCTATTGTTGAGCCGGGCTCGCGCATATTGAAGAAAAATCTTGCGGCGTCAATCGGTACTTCGTCAAGCAAATCGACAAGCGTTACGGCGTTTCCCGTGCGCTTTGACATTCTTACGGGTTCGCCGTCCTTCATAAGGTTTACAAGCTGCATTAAAACAACGTCGAGTCTTGACGAATCAATGCCTATGGCTTCAAGTGCGCCCTTGAGCCTTGCCACGTGGCCGTGGTGGTCGGCGCCCCAGACGTCTATCGCTTTGTCAAAGCCGCGGTCAACAAGCTTGTTGCGGTGATAGGCTATGTCGGCGGCAAAGTATGTGGGATTGCCGTTTTGACGAATGAGCACATCGTCCTTTAATTCAAGGCGGTCTATCTGCTCCTTCGTTTTGCCCGCCTTTTTAAGCAGCTTTGTCTGCATTTCGATGTTTTTATACCAGAGAGCACCGTCTTTTTCATATGTCATACCGTTGTCGGTGAGGATTTTTATCACATCGTCGACAGCACCTTTATGAAGCACGCTCTCGTGGAACCATGTGTCGTATTTAATTCGGTATTTGGCGAGATTGTCCTTCATATTCTGTATGTTTTTAGGCAAAGCGAAGTCTACGAGTGCTTTTCTCCTCTGCTCCTCGCTCTTTTCCATATAGCTGTCGCCGTACTGCTTTGCAAATTCCTCGGCACGCTCCTTTATGTCCGCACCGTGATAGCTGTCCTCCGGAAGAGAGGGCGCTTTATCGCCCGAAAACAGCTGTTGATAACGAATATCCAAGGAGAGTGCAAATTTATCTATCTGATTGCCTGCATCGTTGATATAGAATTCACGCGAGACGTCGTAGCCTGCCATTGACAGTACCGAGGCGAGACAGTCGCCGAGAGCACCGCCGCGCGCGTTGCCCATATGCATGGGACCCGTGGGATTTGCCGAGACGAATTCGACGTTCACTTTTTTATTCTTGCCGAAGTCGCTGCTGCCGTATTTTTCGCCGCACTCCTTGATGTCGAGCAGTATATCGGCGTAATATCTGTCGCCGAGCGTGAAGTTTATAAATCCGGGACCCGCAACGCTGCAGGACTCGAAATATGAGTCGCCGAGGTCAATATATTTCGAAACGGCATCGGCAATTTTTTTCGGAGCGGTGCGAAATGCTCTCGCGCAGGCAAACGCCGCGTTTACCGAGTAGTCGCCGTTGGCTCTGTCGGCCGGGACCTCTACCTTGAAGCCCGGTATAGGCTCGGCGGGTAAAACTCCGTCGGCAATCGCTTTTCCGAGAGCCTCGGTTACGAGAGAGTGAAGCCGGTTTTCGGTATCTTTAACTATTTTAGACATCTTCTATTTTCCCTTCAGAAACAGTTATTTTCATTGAGTTGAGAGCCCTTGAATCGGGGGCAAATTCTATTGTGTACTCGGTTTCGAGCGTGCCGCCGTTTTCCGACATATCCGTGAAAACACGGTTCGTAAAAAGTCCGAGCGAAAATTCGCCGTAGGGCGTTGAATATACGCTTGTGCGGCGCTCGCCGTTTTTAAGCTTCAGCTCCGTGCTGTATCCGCCCTCTCGCGCTACGCTGACGCTGTCGCCGCCCTCAACGGTAACAAGGGTCTTGCAGCCCTTCAGCTCTCCGTCGTATTCGGTGTAGGCGAGAGTGTATCGTCCGTCACCGTATTCGAGCGTGCCGTTTACGCTGACGGTGTATTTTTCGTCGCGGCCGCCGAGCGTCTGGGTGTTTTCCACCTCTATCAGAACATCTTTTTTCATATTATCTTATCACTTATCTTCTTTTATCTCCGCGGCAAGCTTAAAGAGCTTATCCAAAAGCTTCGGGTAGGGGACGCCGCTTTGCTCCATAAGCTTCGGATACATACTGATTGAGGTAAAGCCGGGAATTGTATTTATCTCGTTGAACATCACCCTGCCGTCTGATTTTCTCACAAAGAAATCGACTCTTGACAGCCCCGTACAGCCGAGAGTTTTAAATGCCCTTACGGCTTCCTTGCGAACCTCGTTTTGCTTATCCTCGGGAAGCTCTGCGGGAATGAGCAAGCGGCTGTCGCTCACATATTTCGCGGTGTAGTCGTAGAATTCGTTGCAGGAGATTATCTGGCCTATGCAGGACGCCATCGGCCTGTAATTTCCTATTACGGCACACTCAACCTCAAAGCCGTCCACAAATTCTTCGAGAACCGCTTTTCTGTCGCACGAGAACGCCTTTTCGAGAGCCTCTCGCAGCTCGCTTTCGTCGTGAGCCTTTGTGATGCCTACTGAGGAGCCTGCGTTGGCCGGTTTTACGAATATCGGATAGCCGAGTGTTGCTTCGGCTTTTTTTATGAATTCGGTGCGGTTTTCGCGGTATTCGTTTACGTCGGTCGCGAGCCATTTTGCCTGAGCTATTCCGGCTTGGTCGGCAAGCGTGTTTGTGACCGCCTTATCCATGCACACAGACGACGCAAGAACGCCGCAGCCGACATACGGTATACCCGACAGCTCCAAAAGCCCTTGTATTGTGCCGTCCTCACCGTTTTTGCCGTGCATTACGGGAAAGCAGACGTCAATATGTATCTTTTCGGGACCGGACTCCCTGAAAACCGTGATGCCGTGGTCTTTTCTGTCGGGCGAGAGCAAAGCCTTTGTGCATTTGCCGCTTTTTATCCATTTATCCTCCGGCAAAAGAGAAACGTCGCCCTCAAAGAGAAACCATTCGCCCTCCTTGGTTATACCGAGCGGGCAAACCTCGTATTTATCGCGCGGAATGTTGCTTACAACGTATGAAGCCGATACGCACGAAACGTCGTGCTCGCTTGATACTCCGCCGAAAAGAACGAGAACCTTCTTCATAATTTATCACCCCGTGAAAATTTCAGAAAATAAATTGAGCTGAGATATAATTATACATATACTAATAAATGATAACATATTACGGCGGCATAATCAATCTTTGTTTAAATTTAATTTCAAAGGCCGCAAAAAGTCCTTGACAAAGCGCAAAAGAAGTCATATAATACCGTTACAACAAAGTAGAGCAGTTCGTTCTCACCCGTGATTTTAAGATGAAACGGGTCAATACATCGGGGTTATCCCTTATTAAGTGTGTTGAGTGCGAGCGGTTATCTGTTCGCACTTTTGTTATTTTATTTTAAGAACGGAGTGATTACCTATCGGTACCAAAGAAATGCAGATCAATGAAGACATCCGTGACAGGGAAGTACGCGTAGTAACCGACGGCGGAGAGCAGCTCGGCATAATGTCGGCTAAGGAGGCTCTTAAAAAGGCAGAGGAGAGAAACCTCGACCTTGTTAAAATATCCCCCAACGCAAAGCCGCCCGTTTGTAAAATCATGGATTACGGCAAATACCGTTTTGAGCAGTCAAAGCGCGAAAAGGAAAACAGAAAAAACCAGCGCGTTATTGAAATCAAGGAGATTCGTCTTTCGCTCAACATTGATACTCACGACTTTGAGACGAAGGTCAATCACGCTCACAAATTCTTAAAGGCCGGAAATAAGGTCAAGGTTTCCATCCGTTTCAGAGGCCGTGAAATGGCTCATCCGCAGATAGGTGAGGTTTCTATGAAACGCTTTGCCGAAGCTTGCGAAGAGTTTGCAACAGTCGAAAAACCGGCGAAGCTCGAGGGGCGTCAGATGCTGATGTTCCTTGCGCCCAAGGCGTGACCGTAAAAAATATCAGGAGGAATTTTGCAATGCCTAAGATCAAAACACACAGCGGAGCTAAAAAACGCTTCAAATTATCAAAGAACGGCAAGCCGATAAGAGCACATGCCAACAAGTCTCATATCCTTACCAAAAAGAACACAAAGAGAAAGAGAAATCTTCGCAAGACATCCGTTGCCGATACAACTAATGTTAAGCAGATTAAACGTCTCATTCCTTATAAATAATCGGAGCGGTTTATATACCGCCATACTTAAACATTCGGAGGTAACTAACTAATGGCACGTGTTAAAGGTGCGATGATGACTCGCAAAAGAAGAAATAAAACATTAAAGCTTGCTAAGGGCTACTACGGCTCAAAGAGCAGACTTTTCAAGACCGCAAAGGAAGCGGTTATGAAGTCCGGCCAGTATGCTTATATCGGCAGAAAGCAGAAGAAGAGAGATTTCAGACAGCTTTGGATAACAAGAATCTCGGCTGCCTGCAAGATGAACGGTATGAATTATTCAACCTTCATAAACGGCCTTAAAAAAGCCGGTATCGACTTAAACCGCAAGATGCTTTCGGAGATTGCAATTTCGGATCCGGCGGCGTTTACCACGCTTACCGAAAAAGCTAAAGAAGCGCTTAAATAAGTTATTGCCACGCCTGAGAGTTTCCCTCAGGCGTGTTTTTCCTTTTAATTACGGCACTTCGGTTTTGCTTTAAATCACGTGCATTCGGGACTTTTTTGCACAAGGTTTCAAAGGCGCGCGATCTAAGGAAAAACCGATGCTCGCATCACAGGAGAATTTTATGCGGATAACGAGCAGAAATAACGAAAAAATCAAAGCCTTCGTAAAGCTGCGCGACAGTGCGAGAGCGCGAAATACAGAGGGGCTTTTTGTCCTTGAGGGAGCAAGGCTTTGCTTTGACGCTCTTGAGAGCGGATACAATGTGCAGGAGCTTTTTTATACCGAGACGGCACTTTCGCGTTACGCTGAAAGGGTGACTGCGCTTATAGAAAACAGCGTTGCGGCTTTTGAAGCAGCGGACGAGGTGGCGCAAAAGCTTGCGGATACCGTGAATTCACAGGGCGTGTTTTGTACGGTAAAAATGAAAGAAACGGCGGAGATATGCCCGTCTTCACCGAAAAAATACGTTGCGCTTGACGGTATTCAGAATCCCGACAATCTCGGTGCGATATCACGTACCGCAGAGGCACTCGGGGTTGATGCGCTGATAGTCGGCGGCGGCTGCGATATATATAATCCCAAAGCCCTCAGAGCGTCAATGGGCGCACTTTTGAGACTTCCCGTCATAAGCGTGCCGTCTGTTTTGCCGGTGCTGCAAAAGGCGAGGGAAAACGGCTTACCCGTGTTGTCAACGGTGCCGGATTCCGCGGCAGAGGATATAACGACTGTCGATTTTTCGCGCGGAGCGGTCACCGTTATAGGGAACGAGGGAAACGGCGTGTCAAATGAAGTAAAGGCTTTTTCCGACAGGTTTATAACAATACCGATGGGCGGCAAGGCGGAGTCGCTTAATGCTTCCGCTGCCGCTACGATAACAATGTGGGAAATGATGAAATGAACAATGAGAGTGTTTACTGGCTCTGGCTCGCAAAAACTCTCGGAGCGGGGGCCAAAACTGCGGATATTATAAATTACTTCGGAAGCGCGCGAATGCTCTATGAAAAGGGCAGTCGCGAATGGCGGCTTTCGGGTATACTTACGGCGTCACAGATAAACAAGCTGTCACTTTTCAGCCCGTCGCAATTCGCCGAGACGCTTCGTGTTTGCGTCGATAACGGCTGGCGCATAATAACGCCCGACAGCGAATATTATCCGAAAAGACTCAGAGTAATCGCAGACCCTCCGTCGGTGCTCTTTGTTTGGGGCGATGAAACGATTTTAAACAGCGAGGTTATGCTTTCGGTAGTCGGCACGAGAAAGGCGTCGAATTACAGCATGCGCGTCACAAGGCTGCTGTCGTCAAAGCTTGCAAAGGCGGGCGCCGTCATAGTTTCGGGCGGTGCGCTCGGCGTTGACAGCGCGGCGCATACCGGCGCTATGGAGGGCGGAAGAACGATAGCCGTTCTGGGCTGCGGGCTCGGAACCGACTATTTGCGCGACAATGCCGCTCTAAGGCGTGAAATATCAAAAAACGGTGCGGTTATAACGGAGTATTTTCCGTTTACTCCTGCGTCGAGAACAACATTCCCGATGAGAAACAGGATAATTTCGGGGATGAGCCTCGGCACAATAGTGGTTGAGGCCGGCGAGAGGAGCGGCTCGCTTATTACGGCAAGGCTTGCTCTCTCGGAGGGCAGAGACGTGTTTGCCGTCCCGGGCGAAGTCATAACCTCTGCGTTCACCGGAACCAACCGCCTGATACACGACGGAGCAAAGCCCGTATTTACGGCACTTGACGTTTTGGAAGAATATTATTATACTTACCCGGATAAGATTGATTTAAGCGGAGCGGATAAGCCGCTCGGCGAGGCTCTTAAAAATATGCCGATTGAGGAAGTCTCCGTTCCGGAAGCCGCTCATCGTGCCGTAAGGCAAAAATCAAAGACGGCACAGAGAAAAGCGGCGGAGAATAAGACTCCGCAGAAGAGCGCGCCGAGGGAGTTGCCCGACTCGCTTACGGAAAACGCGAAAAAGCTGTATTCGGTCTTAACAACCGAGCCGCGGCATATTGATGATTTGAGCGAGGAAGCGAAGCTCTCCTCCGCCGATACACTTGCCGCTCTTACCGAACTCGAGCTGTATTCGCTCGTCGCCCTCTCTGAGGGAAAGCATTATTATAAGGTCTGATACGGCAAAAGCCGTTATTATCGAGAAACAGGAGTTTGTTTATGTCAAAGCTTGTTATAGTGGAGTCGCCGCACAAGGCGACAATGATTAAAAAATATCTCGGAAAAAGTTACGATGTAACCGCGTCCGTAGGGCATATAAGGGATTTGCCGGCGGCAAAGCTCTCGGTTGACATCAAAAACGACTTTGCACCGAAATACGCAATAGTTAAGGGCAAGGAGAAGCTTGTCAAGGAATTAAAGGAAAAAGCAGCAAATGCAGATGAGGTTCTGCTCGCAACCGACCCCGACCGAGAGGGAGAGGCTATTTCCTGGCATCTTGCCACGGTTCTCGGGCTGCCGCTTGATGAAAAGAACAGAGTTAAATTTAACGAGATAAATGAAAACGCGGTCAGAAAGGGCATAGCAAGCCCCGAAAAAATCGATATGGACCTTGTTGACGCTCAACAGGCGAGAAGAATTCTCGACAGACTTGTCGGCTATAAGCTCAGCCCGTTCGTATCGCAAAAGATACACAGAGGACTTTCGGCAGGCAGAGTTCAGTCCGTTGCCGTAAGGCTCGTCGTTGACCGCGAAGAGGAAATCCGCAAATTCGTTCCCGAAGAATATTGGTCACTTGACGCAAAATTCACCGCGCCGTCCTCAAAAAAAGCGTTTAAGGCAGCGTTTACGGGCGACGAAACCGGCAAGATAAAGCTCAAGACAAAAGAGGAGACCGACGCGATTTTAGCGAGACTTCAGGATGCGGAATACTCCGTGTCGTCGGTCAAAAAAGGAACGCGCAGACGTTCTCCGGCGCCGCCGTTTACAACCTCCACAATGCAGCAGGACGCCTCCAGAAAGCTCGGATTCCAGGCTAAGCGCACTATGAAAATAGCGCAGGAGCTTTATGAAGGTATGGAGGTAGAGGGCTTCGGCGCAACAGGTCTTATAACATATATGAGAACCGACTCGCTCCGTATATCGGAAGAGGCAAGGCAGGAGGGCAACGCCTTTATCGAGGAGAATTACGGCAAGCAGTATTTGCCCGAAAAGCCGCGCTATTTTAAAACTAAGGCGAGCGCACAGGACGGCCACGAGGCAATTCGCCCCACTGTTCCGGCAATCACACCCGAAATTGCCAAAAAGAGTCTTACTCCGGAGCAGTTCAAGCTTTACAGCCTTATTTGGAAGCGCTTTATGGCAAGTCTTATGTCAAATTGTATACAGGATACGGTAAAGATAGAAATAAAGGCAGTCGGCGAGAGTGACAAAAACACCGACAGATATTGCACGTTTAATGCGAGCGGTTATACGGTTCGTTTTGACGGTTATACACGCCTTTACGAAGCCGCAACAGATGAGGACGAGGACGAGGGCAAGCTACCCGAAATCAAGGCGGGCGATGCATTAAAGCTCAAGGAAATGCTCGGAAATCAGCACTTCACACAGCCGCCTGCGCGCTATACCGAGGGCTCGCTCATTAAGATGCTTGAGGAAACGGGCGTCGGCAGACCGAGTACGTACGCATCAATAGTGTCAACCATTACCTCGCGCGAATATGTTGTCCGCGAGCAGAAGCAGCTTAAGCCCACGGAGCTCGGAGAAGCGGTCGTCAAGCTCTTAAAGGAGCATTTCCCGAATATAGTTAACGTAAAATTTACGGCCTCCATGGAGAGCGATCTCGATAAGGTGGAGCATCACGAAATAGATTATATAGCAATGCTTCATACGTTTTATGACGGCTTTGACAAAACGCTTGAAAAGGCAAAAGCCGATATGGAGGGCGTTAAGATAAAGCTTAAGGAGGACGAGACAAATATTCCGTGCGAAAAGTGCGGAAGAATGATGGTTATAAAAACCGGCAGATTCGGTAAATTCCTCGCGTGCCCGGGTTATCCGGAGTGCAAAAACACAAAGCCGTACGTAATAGAGACAACCGCCACCTGCCCGGTGTGCGGAGGCAAGGTGATTCAGAAAAAGAGCAAAAAAGGATATACGTTCTTCGGCTGCGAAAATTATCCCGAATGCAACTTTATGACGTGGGATAAGCCGACGGACGAAAAATGTCCCAAGTGCGGCAAGTCGCTCTTCAAGAAAAAAGGCGGAATCTTAGCTTGCCTTGACGAAAACTGCGGCTTTGAGAAAAAAGCGGAGCGCAAAAAGAAAAGCACAAAGACTCAAGAGGACGACTGATGAAAGCAGCGGTAATCGGTGCGGGTCTCGCCGGATGTGAGGCGGCAAAGCAGCTGTCGAGGGCGGGAATACCCACATATCTCTATGAAATGAAGCCGAAGAAATTTTCTCCGGCGCATAAAAACGAAAATTTTGCGGAGCTTGTATGCTCAAATTCACTGAAGGCGGAGCGGCTCAATTCCGCGGCAGGGCTTTTAAAGGCGGAGATGGAGATGCTTTCTTCCGTGTGCGTCGGGGCTGCCAAAAGGACAAGAGTTCCGGCAGGAGGCGCACTTTCGGTTGACAGAGACAGATTTTCGGCTCTTATAACGGAAAATATAAAAAGCGATAAGAACATAACTGTCATAAACGAGGAGGTTTCCGTCTTACCCGATGCCGATGTTGTTATAGTGGCGGCAGGGCCGCTCGCGAGCGACGCGCTGACAGGTACAATACACGCTCTCTGCGGCGACGGATTATCATTCTACGATGCGGCGGCACCGATAGTTTCGGCGGACAGCGTCGATATGGAATATGCCTTTACACAGTCGAGATATGACCGCGGCGGCAGCGACGATTACATTAACTGCCCAATGAATAAAGAGCAGTATGAAGCGTTTTACGAAGCAATTATAAATGCCGAGAGTGCCGAAACGCACTCCTTTGACAAGCGGCACGATGTGTATGAGGGCTGTATGCCTATTGAGGTTTTGGCGTCGCGCGGAAAAGACACCATGCGCTTCGGACCGTTAAAGCCCGTAGGGCTTCGCGACCCGAGAACGGGACACAGACCGTGGGCAAATCTTCAGCTTCGCCGTGAAAACAGCGGCGGTACGATGTATAATCTTGTCGGATTTCAAACAAATCTCAAATTCGGCGAGCAAAAAAGAGTGTTTTCCATGTTTCCGGCACTTCACGATGCGGAATTTCTCCGCTACGGAGTTATGCACAGAAACACGTTTATAAATTCACCGCGGCTTTTAAACGCCTCATATTCTCTGCGCTCGGACAAAAGAATATTTTTTGCCGGTCAGATAACCGGAGTAGAGGGCTATATGGAATCGGCCTCCTCCGGAATTATGGCGGGGCTGAACGCCGCAAGGTACCTTTTGGGAAAAGAGCCGCTTGTGCTTCCGAATACCACCGTCACAGGTGCTCTCGCGAGATATATAAGCGATGAAACCGTGACGAATTTTCAGCCTATGGGGGCCAATTTCGGTATGCTTCCGCCGCTCCCCGAAAAGATAAGGGACAAGAGCGAGCGTTATACGGCAATCGCCGAAAGAGGCATGAGAGATCTCGAGGAATATCTTAAAAGTCTCGGGCTGTGAGAGTGAAAGGACTTTAAAATGGATAACGGACTTAACGAATTACAGGAAAAAATACAATATAGATTTAAAAATATATCGCTTTTGGAAAGAGCGGTCACACATTCGTCGTATGCAAACGAAAAGCATCTTACTACGGGCGACAATGAGCGACTTGAGTTTCTGGGCGACTCGGTTCTCGGCTTTATAACGGCTGAATATCTTTTTTCGCACCACAGAAATTTTCCCGAGGGCGAGCTGACGCGCCTGCGTTCTTATGCCGTGTGCGAAAAATCGCTTTTTGAGTATGCCAAGGAAATAGACCTCGGCGACAGGCTCTTGCTCGGTAAGGGTGAGGAGATGACGGGCGGCAGAACAAGGCCGTCGGTTGTGTCGGACGCATTTGAGGCTGTAATTGCCGCAATTTATATCGACGGTGGCATAGGCGAGGCAAAAAAATTCGTTTTGCGCTTCGTCGAGCCGTATGTTGAGGCAAAGCCGTCCTTTAAGGATTACAAGACCATACTTCAGGAGGTCGTTCAAAAAAATCAAGGCGAGAGCTTAAAGTATGTTCTTGTCAGCGAGAGCGGCCCCGACCACGATAAGCACTTTAAGGTTGAGGTGCATTTAAACAGCAATGTTATAGGAGCGGGCGTCGGCAGCAGCAAGAAAAAGGCCGAGCAGGCGGCGGCAAAAGAAGCGTTGGAGCTGATGGGAATTTGAAACACATAAACGTGGCTCTTTTTGTGCCTCACGCGGGCTGCCCTCATCAGTGCAGCTTCTGCAATCAAAAAACAATATCGGGCAGTATAAAGCCGCTGACACCGGAGGATGTGACAGCGGCTTGTGATATTGCCAAAAACGGCGGTGTAACAAGGGAAACCTCGGAAATAGCGTTTTTCGGCGGCTCGTTTACCGCGGTTGACAGAGATTATATGGTGTCTCTTTTAGAGGCGGCAAAGCCGTATATCGACGGAGGATATTTCGGCGGAATAAGAATTTCCACGCGTCCCGACGCAATTGACGACGAAAGACTTGAGATATTAAAGAATTATCACGTGACGTCAATCGAGCTCGGCGCGCAGAGTATGGACGACGATGTGCTTAAAATAAACCGACGCGGCCACACGGCAAAGGACGTCGAAAACGCCTCGCGCCTTATAAAAAGCTACGGCTTTTCGCTCGGACTTCAGATGATGACAGGGCTTATGGGCGACACCGACGAGAAATGTATTAAAACCGCCGAAAGGCTGATAGCCCTCTCGCCCGACACGGTCAGAATCTACCCGACGATAGTTCTTGAAAACACACCTTTGGCGGATTATCTTCGCGACGGCAGCTACAGAGCCGAAACCCTGAATGAGGCTGTGAGTCTCTGCGCAAGGCTGCTTTTAATGTTCCGAGAAAACAACATAAAGGTAATCCGTCTCGGTCTTCACAGCGGCGGAAATGTAGATGAGGGTTACCTTGCCGGCGCATACCATCCGGCATTCCGCGAGCTTTGCGAGGGCAAGATTTACCTTGAAAAAATGCTCTCCGAGCTGTCAAAGCTGCCTAAGGATATGCCGTATGTTATAGAAGTCCCCGAAAAATCGATCGGGAAAGCAAAGGGACAGAACAAAAGAAATGAAAAAGCATTGCTAAACAACGGATTTCAGTGTAAAATAAAGGGTAACGAATTTTTAAACGATTACGATATAAAGATAACAGAAGATATTTAAAGGAATTTAAAGAATGATTTTAAAAGCGCTGGAAATGCAGGGGTTTAAATCCTTCCCCGATAAAACGGTACTTGAATTTAATAAGGGCATTACAGCCGTAGTAGGACCCAACGGAAGCGGAAAGAGCAACATCTCCGACGCCGTGCGCTGGGTTCTCGGCGAGCAGTCCACAAAAACGCTTCGCGGCTCAAAAATGGAGGACGTTATTTTTTCGGGAACGAACGTCCGCAAGGCAAAGGGCTTTGCGGAGGTAACGCTGCGCCTTGACAACACCGACCGTTCGCTTAATAAAGACAGCGACGAGGTGTCGGTTACAAGGCGTTATTACCGTTCGGGCGACAGCGAATATCTCGTGAACGGCGAATCTGCGCGTCTTCGCGACGTAAACGAGCTGTTTATGGATACGGGCCTCGGCAGGGACGGTTACTCCATTGTCGGTCAGGGCAAAATCGCCGATATGGTGTCGCCCAAGGCGAGCGAGCGCCGCGATATGCTTGAGGAAGCGGCGGGAATTTCGCATTTTCGTTACAGACGCGGTGACGCGATTAAAAGACTCGCGCAGGCGGAGGAAAATCTCGTAAGGCTTCGCGACATACTCTCGGAGCTTGAGAGCAGAGTAGGTCCTTTAAAGGCGCAGAGCGAAAAGGCACAGAAATTCATAGTGCTTGCCGGTGAGCGAAAAAATCTCGAAATAGGTATTTGGCTCAACACGATAGACAAGACCGGCGAAAAAATGCGCGATCAGGAGCATAAAATAGAAATTGCCGAGGCGTCGCACAAGGAGGCTCAGGATGAGCTTTCAAAAATCGGCGAGATGATTGACAAGGCGGCGGACGGCACAAGAGACATAAACATTAAATTGGAGGAAATCAGAAATTCGGCTTCGGGCTTTGAGGAAAAGCTTTCGGATATAGATTCGCAGATAAAGGTTGCCGAAAACTCGATTTTACATAACAACGAGACAATAGAGCGTATAAACCGTGACAAGGCTGCGGAGAATGAGACGGAGCAAAATATTGACGCCGCCGTTTCCGCTGCGATAGAATGCATACAAAAGGCAGAGGAGCAAATAGCCGACGCAACAAGGCAGATGGACGAGCTCTCAAAGCAGGAGGAGACTTATCGCCTGAGCAGCTCCGAGTTTTCCGATATGGCGGCAGCTCTTTCGGGTGAAATATCGGCACTTTCCGTAAGGCTTGCGGATTGCCGAGTTACGGCGGAAACCGCAAATTCCTCCATAGAGGAGATAAGGTCGAGAATTTCCGCGATAGACGAGTCCATGGGAACGCGCAAGGACGATTACGACGCGCTTTTAAAACGCAAAGCCGACGCGGAAGCATCACTCAAGGAAATACAGGACGAGATAGTTTCCGTCAAAAACGCGATAGACGGCTATACTCTGCGATTTGAAAACCGCGGCAAAAAGGCAGACAGCGTAAAACTTGCCATAGACGAAAAACAGCGCGAGCTTCACAAGGGGCAGGACAGGGTCCGCCTTCTTGAGGATCTCGAAAAAAATATGGAGGGCTACTTCGGCGCGGTAAAAGCCGTTATGAAGGAGTCGGGCAGAGGTGCGCTCAGGGGCATATACGGTCCCGTATCTCAGCTCATAACGGTTAAGGATAAGTATTCGGCTGCTATCGAGACGGCTCTCGGAGCGGCTGTGCAGAACATTGTTGTAGATAATGAAACCGACGCAAAGCGCGCCATGGGCTTCTTAAAGGAGCACCGCGCAGGCAGAGCCACATTTTTGCCGATAACCGCAATTAAGGGCAGAGTTCTCTCAGAGCAGGGGCTCGACGACCAATACGGCTTTGTAAGCATTGCCTCCGACCTTGTGTCGTATGACAACAAATATTCGGAGATAATCCGCTGGCTTTTGGGGCGCACGGCAGTTGCCGAGGACATAGATTCCGCCATAGCTATCGCAAAAAAATATTCGTATCGCTTCCGCATAGTCACGCTTGACGGTCAGGTTATAAATGCCGGCGGCTCCATGACGGGCGGCTCTCGCGTTCAAAATGCAGGCATACTCAGCCGAGGCAATGAGATTGAAAGACTTAAAGGTTCTCTTGCTTCAATGCAAAAAGAGCTTGACGGGATGCTCTCGGATTACAAGCTTTTGTTGGAGGACGCCTCTGCCGCAAAGGCGGAGCTTGAGGGCGCCGAGGGCGACCTTTTAAGAGCTAAAGAAGAAAATATCCGCCGCGAGGGCGAATTGAAGCTTGCAAGCGACAAGCTCGCGTCCGTTTCCTCGGGCGTTAAAGAGCTTTTGGAGGAAAAGGAGACTCTCGAAAAGAGAATCGAGTCCGTAAGCTCGGGTGCCGAGGCGGCTCGTTCGCAAATCGACGAGCTTAAAGAAACGCTGGAAAACAAGGAAAAAGAGCTTGAGAGTATAACCGGCGACAGCAAAACTCTTCAAAAGAATCGCGAAGAGGTCGCGTCAAAAGCGGCTGAAATAAGACTTCGCATAGTTTCACTCCAAAAGGATGTTGAGGCGAACACGGACGAGATTACAAGGCTTAAAAATCGTAAGACCGGTCACCTTGACCGTCTCTCGGAGCTTGACGAAGAAATACGCGAAATCGAAGAGAAAAACGACGAGCTCAGAGCCTTGACCGAGCGGCTTTCGGCTGATGAAAAGGCTCTTAAAGCAAATCACGGCGACGCGCAAAATCAGATAAACGAGCTGATTTCACAGCGTGACGAGCTTGAAAAGCAGGCGAATGACTTAAGGCTTCACGAGCGCGCAAAATCCGAGGAGCGCGAACGTCTCAGCGGCGACATAGCACGTCTTGAAGAGCGCAAAATAGCAATGCGCAACGAATATGACAATCTGACGAGCAAGCTTTACGACGAGTATCAGCTCACCCGTCGCGAGGCTGCGGCTCTCGAAATAGAAATTGACGATTACTCCCTTGCGGCAAAGCGTCTCGCAGAGCTTAAATCGCAAATCCGCGCTCTCGGCTCCGTAAACGTCTCCGCAATAGAGGAATACAAAGAGGTATCCGAGCGTTACGAATTCTTATCGGGGCAGATAAATGATGTCGAAACCTCGCGCGCGGAGCTTAATAAGATGATAGATGATTTGACCGGTAAAATGGCAGAGCAGTTTCGCGAGCAGTTTAATCGCATTAACTCATGCTTCGGGCAGACCTTTATTGAGCTGTTTGGCGGAGGTAAGGCGGAGCTTCGACTCGAGGACGAGCGCGACGTGCTTGGCAGCGACATTGAAATCAAGGTTCAGCCGCCCGGCAAAAACGTTCAGAACATCAACTTGCTCTCCGGCGGTGAAAAGGGACTTTCCGCCATTGCGCTTCTTTTTGCGATACTCAAGGTAACCCCTGCGCCGTTCTGTATTTTCGACGAGGTTGAAGCGGCACTTGACGACGTCAACGTTTCGCGTTACGCTCAGTATGTTCGCCGTATGACTAAAAACACCCAGTTCATCTTAATTACCCATCGTCGCGGCACCATGGAAGAAGCCGACGTACTGTACGGTGTGACCATGCAGGAAAAGGGTGTATCCAAATTACTTGAGTTAAAGACAGCCGAAATGGCGAAGAAACTCGGTTTAGCATAAATCTTGCGCACAATGCGGCTTTTGTTCACCCAAACTCGCGTACCGTAGTACGCGTCGGGGTTCGCAAAAACCACCTTGTACACAATCTTTAAGCTAAACGGCATTGATATATAAAACCAAAAATTACGGCGTAAATCTTGCGCACGATGCGGCTTTTGTTCACCCGAACTCAGGATAGACAAAAATTAACTACACGCCGCTCGGAGCTTTATTTGCGGCGAAAAACGCGGCGATACTGTGGCTGTGCTTAAAATATTCGCATAATCTATTTGATTGAAATCAAAAATTTCTTATCCGAAAGGAATAAACAAATGGGAATTTTCAGCAAAATAAATTTCGGCCTTACAAAGACCCGAAATAAAATGGCGGGAGCGATTGATGATTTGCTCGACAGCGTCGGCGAGATAAACGACGACCTTTACACCGAGCTTGAAGAGCTGCTCGTTATGCACGATGTCGGAGTGCAGACCTCGCTTGAGATAATCGAGGAGCTTCGCAAGCGCGTGCCGGAGAAAAAAATCAAAAATCCGACAATGGTTAAGGATGAAATCAAGGAGATTGTCGCCGAAAAGCTATACGGCGGCGAGGATATGGGGCTTATAACAATACCGTCCATCATATTTGTAATAGGCGTCAACGGCGTAGGTAAAACCACGACCATAGGCAAATTGGCGGCTATGTACAAGTCCGAGGGCAAAAAGGTCATTTTAGGAGCGGCCGACACATTCCGTGCCGCGGCAATCGACCAGCTTCAGATTTGGGCGGACAGAGCCGGTGTTGATATAGTAAAGCACTCCGAGGGAGCAGACCCGGCGGCTGTTGTTTTTGACACGATAAATGCCGCAAAGGCAAGAAACTGCGACATTGTCATAATTGACACCGCGGGAAGACTTCACAATAAAAAGAACCTTATGGATGAGCTCGCCAAAATGTACCGCATTATAGACCGCGAGCTTCCGTATTCGGACCGCGAGGTGCTGTTGGTGCTTGACGCCACAACGGGACAGAATGCCGTAAATCAGGCGCGCGAATTTATGAACGCCGCCGAAATCACCGGCATAGTTTTAACAAAGCTTGACGGTACGGCTCGAGGCGGAGTTGTTCTCACTATTAAAAACGAGCTTGGGATTCCCGTTAAATTTATAGGCGTGGGCGAGCAGATTGATGATTTGCAGCCGTTTAACCCCAGGGCTTTTGCCGATGGTCTGTTTGAAAAAATAGATTACAACGAGGAGGACGAAAAAGATGGAATTTCGCAAGAAGATGTGGCGCCTGACGGGCAAATTATTCAAGCTGATGGATCACAACAGATCGGACATACTGATAAGGATGAACAAAGCGGCAAAGACGAAGATAAAAAAGAAGAGGGCAAAGTCAAAGCTGACGCCGACGCAGCAGATGAAAGCGGAGTTCATGGACTGGAACAGAGTGAGAAAGATATAGAAGACGCTCCGTCCGACGCAGAGGAGCCCAAAAAGAAAAAGGAGAAAAAGCGCTTTGGATTTTTTAATCGCCACTCATAATATGAAAAAACGCGCCGAGCTTCAGAGAATACTCTCGCCGCTCGGAGTTAACGTACTGACCGCCGATGAAGCGGGTATAGTTCTTACCGATGTTGAAGAGACGGGAACAACGTTTGAAGAAAACGCATTTTTAAAGGCGGATTCGGGCTGCCGTGAGAGCGGTATGCCGTGTATAGCCGACGATTCGGGACTGTCCGTGGACGCGCTCGGCGGCGAACCGGGTGTATATTCGGCAAGGTATGCCGGAGAGCATGGCAATGACGATAAAAACAACCGAAAGCTTCTTGAAAAGCTCCGGGACGTTCCGCCCGAAAAGCGTACTGCATCGTTCGTTTCGGCGGTGTGCTGTGTTTTCCCGGACGGCAGGCATTTTACTGTCCGCGGCGAATGTCACGGAGTAATAGGCTATGAAAAGCGCGGCGACGGCGGTTTCGGGTATGACCCTCTCTTCTATGTGGGCGACCGCTCGTTTGCGGAATTTTCACCCGAAGAAAAGGACGCCGTGAGCCACCGAGGAAATGCTCTGCGCAAGCTCGCAAAGGAGCTTCCCGAATATTTAAAATAACCGAAAGGCATTGATATACAATATGACAAGTAAAGAAAGAGCCGAAAAAAGAGCTCAGGCAAACAATATGGAGCCGTTATTCCAGCTCGGTAAGGGCGGTATGTCCGACGCGCTGATAAAGCAGGTTGACGACGCGCTGACCGCAAGAGAGCTTATAAAGGTCAAGGTGCTTCGCGACACTTCTCCGCTTACTCCGCGCGAGGCGGCGAACAGGATAGCCGAGGCAACGGGCAGCGAGGTTGTGGCGGTTATCGGCGGAAGTATGATATTTTACCGTTACAGCAAAAAGCTTCACGAAAATAAAAAGAAGAAGAAATGAAAATCGGAATTTTCGGCGGTACATTCAATCCGCCGCACAATGGGCATTTGAGATTAATCGAGACCTTTGCCGATAAATTGGAGCTTGACAAGGTGCTCGTAATTCCCGATAAGCGGCCGGTTCACAAGATTTGTGAGGACCTGGCACTTGACTCCGACAGGGCGGAGCTTTGCCGCCGCACGTTTACGGGCAAAAATTACGAGGTCAGCACCATGGAGATCGACCGTGACACCGACAGCTATATGATATTCACGGTGAACGAGATTTTGAGCAAATACAAGGACGCGCAGCTGTTTTTGATAATAGGCTCGGATATGTTTTTGTCGTTTCATAAGTGGTATAAATACCGTGAAATAATGAAAAAGTGTACCCTGTGCGTTATGTCGCGCGAGGACGAAGACACCGTAAAGGCACTGCGCTCATATGCTTTTTCGACCTTGCACATATATATGCCGTCGAATGAGGCGAACGGTATTATAATTTCTCCGAGCAGCCCTCTCGAAATTTCGTCTACCGAAATAAGGCAAAAAATATCCGCGGGTGAGGATGTGTCCGACGTTCTGACGAAAGAGGCGTATGAATTCATAAAGGAAAGAGGTATGTATGGATACGCAAAGAAATGAAGAGTTCTTTTATGAAATTAAAAAGCATCTTACGCCCTCGCGTTTTTACCATTCGCTGAATGTTGCGTATGAGGCGTATCGTCTTGCCGGAATTTACAAAGCCGACAGGGAAAAGGCGTTTACGGCAGGGCTTTTGCATGATATTATGAAGGACACTCCGAAGCAGGAGCAGTTGAAAATAATCACCGATGATGGTATAATTCTAACGCCTACGGAGAAAAGCAGCACAAAGACGTGGCATCAGTTATCGGGCGCCGTATACATAAAAAAATATCTCGGCGTAAAAGATGAGGATATAATTTCGGCGGTGCGGTATCACACCACGGGCAGAGAAAATATGACTCTTCTCGAAAAGGTGGTCTACATAGCAGACTATATCTCGGCGGACAGAAAATATCCGGGAGTAGAGCGTATGCGTGAAAAAGCATACCGAAGTCTTGACGAGGCAATGCTTGAGGGGCTTCAGTTCACCGTTATCGAAAATGTAAAAAAAGGCTTCCCCATTCATGAGGACAGCGTTAAAGCATATAATTTTATCGCAATTTCTTACGAAAGGAAAAAGTTATGACGACAGAGGAATTACTCAAATTGACGGTCGAAACTCTCGACAGAAAAAAGGGTATGGATATAAAGGCTCTCAAGGTAACGGACCTTACCGTTATTGCCGACTATTTCGTGATAGTCACCGGCACGTCGCCGACTCATATAAAGGCTCTTTCGGACGATCTTGAGGACAAGCTCGCCGAAAAGGGCAAAAACGCAAAGAGCGTTGAGGGTAAGGCTACGGGTTGGATACTTCTTGATTACGGCACGGTTATAGTTCACGTATTTACAAAGGAAAGCCGTGAAAACTTTAATCTCGAAAAGCTCTGGGGCGACGCCGAGGAGGTTGACGTTTCCGAGTGGATAAGCGAATAATATCCTTAGTTAAAAATTGACTATACTGCAAAAGGGTGAAATAAATGGAATACGATTTTAAGCATATTGAAAGCAAGTGGCAGGAAAAATGGGAAGAGGAGGGCGTTTTCCACGCCGTTGACAATTCCGATAAGCCTAAATTTTACGGACTTGTGGAATTTCCCTATCCGAGCGGAGCCGGTATGCACGTAGGTCACATCAAGGCATATTCGGGTCTTGAGGTGGTATCTCGCAAGAGAAGACTTCAGGGCTACAACGTGCTTTTCCCGATAGGCTTTGACGCATACGGTCTGCCGACGGAAAACTATGCCATTAAAACGGGCATACATCCGCGCAAGGTCACCGATATGAATATAAAGAAGTTTACAAGTCAGTTAAAGCGCGTGGGATTTTCGTTCGACTGGACAAGAGTTATAGACACAACCGAAGAGGGCTACTACAAGTGGACCCAGTGGATATTCCTCAAGATGTTTGAAAACGGTCTTGCGTTCCGCGACAAGACTCTCGTAAACTATTGCCCCTCCTGCAAGGTCGTTTTGTCAAATGAGGATTCTCAGGGCGGCAAGTGCGATATCTGCCACAGCGAAGTCGTACAAAAGTCAAAGGACGTTTGGTATCTTCGCATTACCGAGTATGCCGATAAGCTCTTGGAGGGCCTCAAGCACGTTGACTATCTCCCAAACATCAAGGCTCAGCAGGAGCATTGGATAGGCAAGAGCCGCGGCGCGTTCGTCAATTTCTCTCTTAAAGATATTCCCGAAAAGCTTAGGATATACACAACTAGGCCCGACACTCTCTTCGGCGTTACATTTATGGTAATTGCTCCGGAGCACCCGATAATCGACAAGTATAAGGATAAAATCCGCAATATGGATGCGATAGTCGATTACCGCACAGAATGCAGTAAAAAGACAGAGTTTGAGCGCACTCAGCTCGTCAAGGATAAGACGGGCGTCAAAATTGACGGTCTTACCGCGATAAACCCCGTAAACGGCAGGGAAATACCGGTTTATATTTCCGACTACGTAATGATGGGCTACGGCACGGGCGCAATAATGGCTGTGCCGGCTCACGATGACCGCGACTACGATTTCGCCAAGAAATTCGGTATAGACATTATCGAAGTCATAAAGGGCGGAAATATCGATGAGGCGGCATATACCGGCGACGGCGAAATGGTAAATTCCGGCTTCCTTAACGGTATGGACAATAAAAAGGATTCCATCAAAAAGATGATAGATTATCTCACCGAAAAAGGCATCGGTGAGGGCGGAGTTCAGTATAAGATGAAGGATTGGGCATTTAACCGTCAGCGCTACTGGGGCGAGCCTATTCCGATTATCTACTGTCCGAAGTGCGGAATGGTTCCCGTTCCGTATGACGAGCTTCCGCTGAAGCTTCCGAATGTTGAAAACTTTGAACCCGGTCAGGACGGCGAGAGTCCGCTTGCAAAGATTGACTCGTTTGTAAACTGCAAGTGCCCCGTCTGCGGCGGCGACGCAAAGCGCGAGACGGACACCATGCCTCAGTGGGCAGGCTCCTCGTGGTACTTCTTAAGATATGTTGACCCGCACAACGATAAGACCTTTGCCGACTATGACAAGCTTAAATACTGGATGCCGGTAGACTGGTACAACGGCGGTATGGAGCACGTTACACGCCACCTGATATATTCAAGATTCTGGTATAAATTCCTCTATGACCTCGGCGTAGTGCCGTATGAGGAGCCGTATCAAAAGCGCACAGCTCAGGGTCTTATCTTAGGACCGGACGGAGTTAAAATGAGTAAATCGCGCGGCAACGTAATAGACCCCAACGAGGTAGTTGATGTATACGGCGCCGATGTACTGCGCACCTACGTTCTGTTTATGGGCGACTATGAGCAGGCTGCTCCGTGGAGCGAATCGAGCGTTAAGGGCTGCAAGAGATTTATCGACAGAGTATTTAATCTTCAGGAAATCCTGACGGACGGCGACGAGTATTCAAAAGAGCTTATGAGCGCTATGCACAAGACCGTCAAAAAGGTTTCCGAGGACATAGAGCAGATGAAGTATAACACGGCAATAGCCGCTCTTATGACGCTGCTCAACAAAATTTACGAAAACGGTAAAATCAACCGTGCCGAGCTCAAAACGCTTATTATTCTCGTGAACCCGTTTGCACCGCACGTCACAGAGGAGATGTGGGCGAATTGCGGTTACGGCGAAATGCTTGCAAAGGATGCAAAGTGGCCGAGCTTTGACGAGGCTAAATGTGTTGACAGCACCGTTGAAATAGTAGTCCAGATAAACGGTAAGATAAGAGCGAGACTCTCTGTTCCCACCGACATTGAAAGTGATAAGGCAATAGCTCTCGCAAAGAAGGACGAAGGCATAGCTGCCGCTCTTGAGGGTAAAAATATCATCAAGGAAATCTATGTAAAGGGCAAGCTTGTCAATATTGTCGCTAAATAATGATATATCGTTTTTCGATTTTTGCGGATAAGCTGTCACAAAAATACAAAAGCGCGCGCATTGCGGACTTCTTTATGTTTATAGGTTCGCTGTTTTCGGCGCTCGGTAAATGACAAATGCTTATATGAAGGACAGTTTAAAAAGAATTACGGCCGTTATACTGCTGGCGGCGGCAACCTTGCTTGTCGCTTTGCAGTGCGGCTCAATAGCAAAAAAAGAGGAAGCGGCAGCACTTTTACGTGCCGACGCTTCCTCTTCGTGCAATAAAATGCCTCCAGACGGATTTTTTCGCGAAAGCGTGGAGTCGCCGAAGGCTGCCGTTGACAATAAAATCAACGCTTCCGAAAATGCCGGTATAGATGTCAAAAATGAACTTACCGCGCTGTTTACCGACCTTTACGGCCTTGTGGGGGACGTTTTGTCGGGAAACGATGTTGACACGGGCGAGCTTGAAGTCAGATTTAAAAATATATTTGACGGGCTGTTTAAATTGGATGCGGATACCGTAAAAACCGACCCAACCGCCGACGGCGTGCTTAAAAACGACGGCTTTGTGGCGTCTGCCGCCGAGGTGCTGTGGAATTATATGGATTATTACGACACAAACAGGCTGAAAAAACAGACGGAATCCGCAGGCGTGACGGTGAAAAAGGATATACCTTATATTTCGGACGGCAACAAATATCATCTTCTTGATATTTATTATCCCGAAAATGCCGCAGAAAAGCTGCCGGTGATAATCGACATACACGGCGGCGGACTTATGTATGCGGAAAAAGAGGTTAATCGCGTCTATGCGTCACGTCTTGCGAAAAGAGGATATATAGTTGTGTGTATAAATTATTCTCTGTGTCCCGACGTAACATATCCGACGCAGGTGAGCGATGTTATGGCGTCGTACCGCTGGGTGGCGGAAAACGGCGAGGCTTATGGCTTTGACCTTGACAGAGTCTTTGTTGCAGGTGATTCTGCCGGTGGTCAGCTTGCATTTTACACCGCGGCGGTAAATACGAGCGACGAATTAAAATCGCTTTACGGCGTTTCGGACACCGGACTCAACATAAAAGCGATAGGGTTGATTTCCGGAATGTTTGATATGAAAAACGGCGTTAACAGCGCGCTTTTGTCGTGCTATCTCGGCTACGATTATAAAAATTCGCCGTATTATCCGTATTTGCAGCCCGAGGAGATAATTGATAAATCCGACATTCCGCCGGCATATATTGTGACGAGCGTCAAGGACTTTTTGCACTCTGCTTCGGATGACCTCGATAAGCTTTTGACGGAAAAGGGCAAGGAACATATGTATCACGATTGGCAGCTTACCGTGAACCGTTCGTCGGGGCATATAACGAGCGTCGCCTATCCCGATCTTCCCGAAAGCGCGGAAACAATCGATGAAATGCTCGCGTTTTTTGAAGCACATTCATAAATAAACGGAACCGCAATGGGCTTTTACCCAAAACGGTTCCTTTTTTCGCCTTAAAAGCTGACAAATTAGCCTAACGTCTCTGCTTTATATTGATTTTTTTTGGATATCATATATAATAGTGTTATATAAAATAAGGACAAAATCGTTTTGCACCGAAGGACGGTAATTCATAAAAGACTCGGCGCAAGTCACATTGTCCGAAAGACACAGAGAATTCGGAGGTGTCCCTTATGGACAACGGCAAAACCCTGCGCCCGTTCGGCATGCGCGACAAAATCGGCTATGCTTTCGGTGACTTCGGCTGTAATATGAGCTTTGCGTTCATAAACAGCTATCTTATGCTGTTCTATGTTACTTGTATGAAGATAAACCCGAAGCATTTTGCGATTCTCATTTTGCTCGGTAAAATTTTCGACGCGATAAACGACCCCATTATAGGCGGTCTTTGCGATGCGACAAAGCCGGGAAAAGACGGTAAATTTAAGCCGTGGATAAAATGGGCAAGCCCCGTACTACTTCTTTCAAGCATAGCTTTGTTTATCTATGCTCCGAATGCCCCGTACGGAGTAAAAGTTGCTATGTGCCTCGGTATATACTGCCTTTGGAGCGTTGCCTACACAAGCGTAAACGTGCCTTACGGCTCTATGCAGAGCTGTATCACAAACGACCCCGACGGTCGTTCCGCGCTGTCAACGTGGCGCAGTATCGGCGCTATGTGTGCTCAGATTCCGATTATGATATTACTGCCCCTCTTGGTCTATGATAAAAACGATAACCCCAGAGGTGAGCTGTTTATCGTTTTTGTAGGCGTTATGGGAGCCATAGGGCTTGTTTCATTCTGGCTGCTCAGACGTATGACAACCGAGCGCTTGGCACCTGCCGTCGCTTCGGAAAAGCAGAAATTCAACTATTTTGCCACTTTGAAGTCATTCTTTAAGAATAAGCCGATGATGGGCGCCACCATAAGCACCGTCGCTTACTTAGCACTTATGATGACCGTAACCACATCAATGCCGTACGTGTTTATGTGCTATTTTCAAAACACGAAGCTTATAACGATTGCCTCCATGCTTGCGGGCTGCCCCATAGCACTCGGAATAGTCCTTGCAAAGCCCATGCTTAAAAAATTCAGCAAAAAGCAGCTTTGCACATACCCGTTTTTACTGTCGGCTCTTTCGGCAGGGATTGCGGCGTTTGTAAGAATAAAAAATCCCTATGTCTGGATAGCCCTCGTAGCCGTTTCAATGTTCGGCGCGGCGTTTTACCTCACACTTATGTGGGCACTCGTTGCGGATTGCATTGACTATCAGGAGCAAAAAACGGGGCGTCGTGAGGAAAGCTCCATATATGCAACCTATTCTCTTTTCCGTAAAATCGCGCAGGGCGTAGGAGCCGCGGTAGTAAGCTACGCAATAGGCGCAACCGGCTACAATCAGAACCTCGGCGCGCTTGAGCAGGCACCGGGCGTTCCAGAAAAAATATATTTCGTAACCGCATTTCTTCCTTTTATCGGTGCGATTATCAGCTTTTTAAGTATGCTGTTTTTGTATACTCTTGACGATAACGCACAGGAAAACGGCAAAGACGGTAAAGATAAAAAAGAAAAAACACAAGAGTGATTTTATAATTTCCACGGAGGAAAGCTATGCGAGAAGTAATAAATATAAACAAAAATTGGCTTTTTTCAAAAAAAGAGCAGCCTGTGCCTAAAACTCTGCCGGAGGATTGGGAAAGCGTCAACCTGCCGCACACCTGGAACGGCACCGACGGTCAGGACGGCGGAAACGATTATTACAGGGGCAAATGCTGCTATGTAAAGCTGCTTAAAAAAGCGGAATTGGGCGAAAAGCCCGTGCACTACATTCAGTTTGACGGTGTAAACAGCAGTGCCGAGGTCTGGTGGAACGGCGAAAAAATAGGTTCACACGACGGCGGATATTCTGCATTCCGTGTAAGGATTCCGGAAATTTCGGATGAAAACATACTCACGGTTTACGCCGATAACAGCCCGAACGACACGGTGTATCCGCAGGTTGCCGACTTTACGTTTTACGGCGGAATTTACCGCGACGTAACGGTTATCGGAGTCGATGAAAGCCACTTTGACCTTGAGTTTTACGGCTCGTCGGGAATTATGATAACCCCGAAGGTAACCGGCTTGTCCGCAGCTGTCAATATAACCGCGAGGGTCACAAATCCGCAGGACTGCTCCGTTCGTTTTGTCGTGACGGACGCGGATAAAAAGCCCGTGGGCGAAAAGAGCGTCGATGCGTCCGACGGAAAGACGGTTATAGAAATCGAAAACGCGCATCTGTGGAACGGCACTCAGGACCCGTATCTTTACTCTCTTACAGCGGAGCTTTTGAAGGACGGAGAAAAAACAGACGAAATTTCGGTAAGGTTCGGCTGCCGCAGCTTTTCCATAGACCCGCAAAAGGGATTTATCCTCAACGGTAAGCCTTGCCCTCTGCGCGGTGTTTCGAGGCATCAGGACAGACCAGGCATAGGCAACGCGCTCACCGAAAAAGAACACCGTGAGGATATGGATTTGATATGCGAATTGGGTGCTAATACCATACGGCTTGCACATTATCAGCACAGTAGAGTCTTTTATGACCTATGCGATGAGCGCGGTATGGCGGTTTGGGCCGAGATACCGTACATTTCGCGGCATATGCCGGGCGGCAGAGAAAATACCGTAAGCCAGATGAAGGAGCTGATTTATCAGAATATAAATCATCCGAGCATAATAGTTTGGGGCTTGTCAAATGAAATTACCATGAACGGTGCGTCTGATTCGTCGCTTATCGAAAATCACCGTATGCTCAATGATTTGGTGCATAAAATCGACCCGACGCGCCCCACCACAATAGCGGTGCTCAGTATGTGCGACCCGGGCGAGGAGTATGTCAGGATTCCCGACGTTTTGTCTTACAATCACTATTTCGGTTGGTACGGCGGCAAGACCGATATGTACGGGCCGTGGTTCGATAAGTTCCATAAAAAATATCCCGACCGTGCCGTCGGTATGAGCGAATACGGCTGTGAGGCTCTTAATTGGCATACCTCCGACCCGCAGCAGGGCGATTACACCGAAGAATACCAGGCAAAATATCACGAGGATGTAATTCGTCAGATTGCCGTTCGCCCGTGGCTTTGGTCAACTCACGTCTGGAATATGTTTGACTTTGCCGCAGACGCACGCAGCGAGGGCGGCGAGAACGGAATGAATCACAAGGGCCTTGTTACGTTCGACAGGAAATATAAAAAGGACTCTTTTTATGCATATAAGGCGTGGTTGTCGGATGAACCGTTTGTGCACATCTGCGGTAAACGCTATATTGACCGCCCCGAAAGCGTGACGAGCGTCACGGTTTATACAAACGAGCCGTCCGTTGAGCTTTTTGCAAACGGCAAGAGCATCGGCGTGCAAAAGCGCGGGGAATTTCCGTTCTTTTACTTCTCGGTACCGAACGAGGGCGAAACCGTGCTTACGGCAAAGGCGGGCGACTGTACCGACGAGAGCCGCATACGCAAGGTCGATAAGGCGAATCCCGACTATGTATTGCAGGAGGAGGGCGCGGTTATCAACTGGTTTGAAATCGAGACTCCGCCGGGATATATGAGCGTAAACGACACCATAGGCGATATTTTGGCTACCGCAAAGGGCAAATTGCTCGCTTTGAAAATTCTCAAAATGGTTCGTGCCAATATGAAAAAGAACAAGGGCAAGTCCACAGGCGGTATGGCGGATATGGCAAAGGGTATGAAAATCAACAAGAGTATGATAGAAATGGGCAAGGGCTTCAGCGTCAAGCGCGTATGTATGATGGCAGGCGGCTTGTTTACAAAGGAACAAATCCTTGAAATCAACGCAAGCCTTAACAAGATTAAGAAAAAGCAGAAATAAAAAAGCTGTCCCGTGCAAAATCACTTTGCACGGGACTTTGTCGGCTTGACAAACCGCCGATAAAGGAGTCTGCTTTGCGGCGTAAAATTTAAAACAGCATTTTTAATGCGAGAAATTTCAAAAAGCTCTTGCTCTACTACCCGCCGCGTGTTATAATAATTAGGTTCACGGGCCTGTAGCTCAGCTGGGAGAGTGCTACATTCGCATTGTAGAAGTCGAGAGTTCGAATCTCTTCAGGTCCACCAAAAAAGACATTGCTTTTTGCAGTGTCTTTTTTCTTTTATATGTGCAATTTTAAAAAGTGGATTCGAACGCACTGATGGGAGCGAACGCCAAGCAAAGAAAAAGATTTTGATATTGTTGTTTTATCAAAACTCAAAGTTAAATTCATATTTTTTTAATAAAAATATCTGCGGATGAATAATGATTGTGCGACTTAATAAATTTAAAATCAGGCAATTGAAGTGGAAAATATATACAACAGACTTGTCAGGGACAATATCCCCGATATATGTATTTCAAACAATCAAAAGTCTAAGTTTAGGGAACTTGACGACTTAAAATATGTATCTGCTTTAAATGAAGAATTAAAAGAAGAAACAAAAGAATATTTAGCGGATAACAGTATAGATGAACTTGCATATATTATTGGAGTTATTGAAGCACTTGCAATCACTAAAGGAAGCAATCTTGATGAAGTTTGAGAATAAAAGAATAAAAAGCCGAAAATGACGGCAAATTTTTGAAAAAATATTTTTTTAGAAAGCGTTTGGGATTGAACTAAATGCAGTATCTATATATGAAATAATGCAAATTATTGTACTATATAACTAAATAATTTTTTGTCGTACAGACATACAATAAAAACCTCTTGATGTTTATTCATCAAGAGGTTTTTTATGTGTAGTTAAAAATCTCGGCAGATAATTCCGAAGTGATTGTAAAGATTTGTCAAAAATTGTCTGTCAACGGCAGAAAGCGGTTCGCCAACGCGTTTGCACCAAACAAGCTCGTTGTTATACGGGTTTGAATTGTTGTCAACTATGGGGATAACATGAATTTGAGAGTTGTCAAAACATCCCGCAGTCCATTTGTTGATATACAAAACCATGTCGGTGTTGAGCAAAAAGTGCTTGCAGGCGTCTATTGAATTGAAAAAGAAAACTTTTTGTTGCTTTTTGCGTTTTAATCCGCTGTCAACATAGGTGTTTTGTTTGTACGCGTTTTTCATGTCAAGAGCAAAAGACGAGTACTTTTTTGCATCTTCAATCGTTACTTCTTTTTTGTCATATAGAGGAGAATCAGGACCTACGCAAATGAAAATTTGGTCCGTTGCAATGTGATGAATATCAATCAGGTTTGCCTGAGTTTTCCACAAAAAACTTTTTCCGTCAGAGTTTGTACGAATGAAAAGTCCCAAATCGGCGGCGTTTTGAATTACCATAGAAACAACATTGTCCCTGTCGGTCTCAGTCAAACTGCCGCTTATGTTTTTGCCTTCGTTTTGTTTATAGATTTTCAAAAAAATATCATGGGTAAAGTCAAAACATTGAGATGCAACATAAAGACGAGCAGAGGGTTTTGCATTTCCACCGAAAAAGTTGTTGTTCAGCGATTCTGCTGCCGCCACTACTTCGCGCGCGTAATATACAAAGTCTTTTCCTTGCTCGGTTAACTCTACACCCGACGCTACACGCTGAAAAATCTTTATATTATATTCGTTTTCTAAACTTTGTATGTTTTTAGTCAGCGTCGGCTGACTGATAAACATCTGTTCTGCGGCTTTTGTGATAGAACCGCATTCAACAGTTTTCAGTAAATATTCGAGTTCTTTTAACTGCATCTTAAAACACCTTTTTTCTTTGTGAAAAATATATAAAAAATTGCGTATTAAATTGGAATTTTTGACAAATATTCATTTTATGAATATCCTCAGTATCAAGTATTGATATTTGATTAAATCAATTTTGCATTATATAATAAGAATGAAAACGAAAGAAAAATTAAAACAATTTTATCTATTATGCTCAATATTTACAATTTAGAATTTATTATGAACTTAATTTAATGTTAATAATAAAAAACCAATTAAATAAAAACAGAAATTGATTTTCGCTTTTATTTATTCTAACAGATAATTCACGAATTGTACATAGCATATAAAAAATGAGAGGAAATTGCAATGAGCAATGAAAATAAACCTATTGCAAATTCAATAAAAGAACAGACTTATTACAAAGGAAAAACCGCGGAAGTCAGAAAATGGGCGTTTGCGTCGGGCGAACTTGTTTACAACCTGCCTTGGATGCTCATAAGTTCGTTTTTGGCGTTTTTTATGACAGACATTGCACTGATTCCTGCTCAGACGGTAGCGATTTTGTTTTTGGTTTGTCGAATTTGGGACGCAGTAAACGACCCTATGATTGGTTCAATGGCGGACCGAACAAAAAGCAAGATGGGACGATACCGTCCGTGGATGCTCGGCGGAGCTGTTTGTTTGATGCCGATAGTGGTACTGCTTTTTACGGCGCACCCGTCTTGGAGTGTAGGAGCGCGCACGACATACGCTTGTGTGCTTTACGCTTTGGCAGTCATTGCGGCGACTGCGTGGAATATTCCTTTCTCGGCACTCAACGGAGTCATTTCTCCGTATCCGAATGAAAGAGCTTCGTTTTCAAGCCACCGCATTTTTGTTTCTTCAATAGCCTGTGCAGCAACAAATGCAATGTTTCTTCCGCTTGTAAATCGTTTTTCAGAACAGGGAGGCAAAACACAGGGCTATTCAATGGCGGCTCTCACAATTTGTCTTTTAACAGTGCCGTTCATATTTACAAGTATTTTGGGGACGAAAGAGGTTGTGAAAGCGCCACCGTCTCAAAAGATGGGCACAAAACAAGTTTTGGGCAATTTCTTTAAAAATCCGCCGTTGCTGATAGTTTGCACAGCATTTTTAGTTTATGGATTCTTAAACTACGGCAGAATGACGGCGGGTATGTACTACTTCACATATTTTTGGGGCGATACAGGACTGTTTTCAATATATGCTCCGATTAACGGCATCATTTGTGCAGTTTCGGCTTTCTTCAGCGGATACATTATTAAACTTTGCAGAGGCAAAAGAGGTGCGTTGCTGTTTTGCTACGGCACAAGTTTTGTCCTGAACAGTATTTTATTTTTCTTAAATCCGTCAAACTCATCTCCTTCGGTTGTCATTGCTTTGCTTTTCTGTGCAGGTGTCATGAATGGATTTTGTACATCAATTCTGTACGGAATGATAGGCGATACGGTAGAGTATGGTCAGTGGAAAACAGGTGCAAGAGCGGACGGACTGAGTTCTTCGGGTACAAGTTTTATGATGAAACTCGGCGGAGCTATTGCCCCGACAATGTTGCTTTCGCTGTTGGAAGTGAATGGCTATGCAGCAGGCGCTCAGACTCAGACAGACGGAGCGTTGAACGCTATCAATATCACAATGAATTTAATTCCTGCAGGTCTTGCTCTTTTGAGTTTTGTGATTTTCTTTTTCTATAAATTGGACGACAAACTTCACGCTAAAATCATAGATGATTTAAAAGAACGCGGAGAGTATATTGTCGATTAAATTAAATAAATTTTCGGTAATTATAGTCAATAAATTAAAAGACTTTTAATTATATAAATTTCAATAAATACAGGAGGTTTTTATTATGAAAGAATTAAGTCCTGAGCTTGTAAAAGAACTCAGACTCAAAGCAAATCAAATACGCAGAGATATTTGTATCACAACATCCAAACTGCCTTACGCACATTTAGGCGGAGGTATGTCAATGACAGATATGGTTACGGCGTTGTATTACGATGTGTTGAACTTTGACCCGAAAGACCCTCGTAACCCCGACCGAGACAGATTTGTTCTTTCAAAAGGACACTGCGCTCATGTGCTTTACAATGTTTTGGTAGATTTGGGGCTCTATACGAAAGAAGAATTGTGGTCGGAGTACAACCAAATTCACGGTCGTTTCGGTATGCACCCGAACTATCTGTATTTGCCGGGTATCGACGCTTCAACAGGTTCTCTCGGTCAGGGTATGGCTCTTGCAGTAGGTATGGCTCTTGCAGGCAGAATTGACAAAAAAGATTATAGAGTTTTCTGTATGACAGGCGACGGCGAATTGCAGGAAGGTTCAAACTGGGAAGCAATTATGGCGGCAGGTCATTATCAACTCGGCAATATCGTTATGATTACTGACAAGAACCAAATTGAAGCAACAGGCTGGACAAAAGATATTATGAATATTGACCCGTTGGACAAGAAGTTAGAAGCATTCGGTTGGGATGTCATCAGCATTGACGGACACAATATGGAAGAAATATTGAAGACATTGCACTCGTTACCGGCGTCAGACTCTCAAATTCGCCGTAAACCGATTGCTATCATTTCAAATACAAGAAAAGCGGAAACTATTCCGGACCTTGAAAACACACCTAACTGTCATCTTCGTCCCATGCCGCCTCAACTTCTCGAGAAGTGCCTTGCCCGTTTGGACGAAATTGAACAGGAAATTGAAAGGAGCTGAATAATATGAACAAGACAGTTAAAACATTTGAAGGCGAACTTGAACTCGGACATTTAGATATGTTGGTTGCAGCTTCTGCCCGTGATATGTGGGTAGAAGAATTGCAGGAATTGGCAGAAACAGATGAGCGTATAGTGTTCGTTACGGCGGACGGCGGATATGCAGGCAAAGAAAATGAGTTTCGTTTAAAACACCCCGACCGTATGCTGCCCGTAGGTATTGCAGAGATGGACCAGGTAGGTATTGCTTCGGGACTTGCTCTTTGCGGAAAAATTCCGTACATTAACGGTTTTGGACCTTTCCTTGCTTTGCGTACACTTGACCAGGTACATACAAATGTGTGCTATCCGAACTTGCCTGTTCGTATTGTAAATACTCACTCAGGTTTGACTTCGGCAAGCGGCCCTACCCACTATAATATTATGGACATCGCTATAATGCGTACTTTACCGAATATGACCTATGTTATTCCCGCAGACGCAAATCAGTGCGTGAAGTTGATCAGTAAAAGTGTTGACTACCCGGGTCCGATGTGTATAAGAATTGCACGTGGTGCAGAACCGCTTGTTTATACAGAAGACTATGACTATGAAATAGGCAAAGCGATAATTGCACACGAAGGCAATGATGTTACAGTTGTAGCGTGTGGTTGTACTGTTGCTTTTGCAGTATCTGCGGCAAACGCTCTTGAAAAAGAGGGTATAGGTGTTCGTGTTTTAGATATGCACACAGTTCGTCCTCTTGACAAGCAGGCAATTCGCGACGCAATCAAAGATACGGGAAAAATCATTACGGCAGAAGACGCTTTTGTAATCAATGGTCTCGGAAGTGCAGTTTCAGACCTTATGGCAGACGAGGGGTTACAGGCTAAATTTAAGCGTTTGGGTATTCCGAACGACGAGTTCCCTCCGCTTGGCGACAGCTATGAATTGTACGCTCATTTGGGCTATGACCCTGAGGGTATTAAAAAAGCAATTCGTGAAATTTTGGAATAATTGACCGAATATTTTACTTTTATCTGTTTTATAAATACTATTATTTTGATTATCAATTTTAATTATCATTGCAAAAGGGCAGTTGAAAAAACTGCCCGTGCAAAATCTAAATAGAAAGCAGGCGAATTTTTTGGACAAATCTCCTACTATGAAAAAGGAAAATCCTTTAGCTAAAAAAGCGTTCACTTTAGCGGTAGTTTTTATGATATTTCAGGTCATAATTTCTTTCTTCCGTTCACAAATTTCCTTTATGGTACCGCCCCTTATGCAGCCAATCACAAGCGATTTGGGCATAGACTTGGGTCTCGGCGGAACATTGCAGACATCTGCAACTCTTATGATGGGCGTAGGCAGTCTTTTAGTTAGTTTGTTTATTGACCGTATCGGTACAAGTAAGTCAATGACAATAGGTATGGTAGGTTACTTCATTGCAGGTATCCTGGGATACACAGCACAGTCTTTCACACCTATGCTCATTGCGCGTTTAATTACAGGCCTTTGCAACGGTTTTGTAATAGTTTGTATTACCACTCTTGTTTCGGAGCGTTTTACAAGCAACAATGCAAGAGGTATGTGTTCAAGTTTGGTACAGGCAACAAACTCATTGACGACTACGGCGGCGTTCAGTATCACTATTCCTATGTACACTTCTTTAGGTCAAAGTTGGAACAAGATGTTTATGATATGGGGCGCTTCCTGTTTAGCTATCGGCATTGTTTGGGCAATTGCCGATTACAAACCAAACAAATTCTTTATTGAATATAATTCTCAAAATGCACAAAATAATGTCGGTGCTCAAGCTGAAGAAAAATCCGGTAACAGTATTCTTAAAGCGTTGAAATTTCGTTCTGTTTGGAGCGCAATGATTTGCTTTGCAGGTGCAACATGGCTCTACATGATGTTCCAAACATATCTTCCTACAATTTTGCAGAAAGTTCACCAAATGGAACCTCAGGAATCAAGCCAAATTACAGGTCTCATCAGTTTGGCAGGTTTGATTTCGTGTGTTGTTTCAGGACTTTTCATCGGAAAAATCAAAAACTACAAAATTGTTTATATTGCACTTATGGTAATTTTACCTCTTGCTTGCTTCGGAGCAATCAATGTTAAATCTGAACTCTTGCTCAAAATAATGGTAATTTTGGTAGGCGTATCATTTTCGGTATTTGTTCCTGTTGTAAATATCAGCATTATGACAGCTGCAGGTATGACTTCAAAAGTTTTCGCAGCGGCAAACGGTTGCTGGACTCTTCTCGGCAATGCGCTTTCTCTTGCAATGCCGTTTGTATTCAATGCTTTGCAGAAAAATATGGGCATGCAAAACGCTACAAGTATGATGTGTCTTGCAGGTGTGTTGACAGTTGTCGGCGCATTGATTTACCCGAGCAACAAAAAAATTAAGGCACAGGCAGAGGCAAAAGCATAAATTTTAGAATCATAGTTTGTTTCAGTATAATGACATTGCTTTGCAATGTATTATAAATTGCTATGGCATAACACATATACCCCTTGTAATTATTTTATTTGTTATGCCATACAAAAGCAGAATTGAAAGTCAGCGACGGTTCTCTTTTTGTTCAGGACAGATTTGAGTACGGACTTGCAGATAAACAAAATGCTATTGAAAAGTCGCTTGAAGATGCCGAAACAGTTGCAAATAAAAATGATGTTTTCATCAATTTCGCAAGTACGAAAGGCTCGCTTCCCGTCGGACACTCGTACTTTTTTGCAAAGAAAATGAATGAAAGATTTTTGCAGTCGGAACTTGAAGACAAGTATTTCGGCCGGCTGATTTTTGACTATGCGACAAGCGCTGTTGCAAGCAAAGTGATTGAAACGAATTTTTGATGTTGATACATTTTGAATTGATATAACTATAAAAAATAAATTACAAAAAATAAAACAACAGACCTTTGTTTAAACAAAGGTCTGTTGTTTTTTAAAAGAAGGCTTACAATGAAAAAATCAAGCAAGAAAATATTTTTTTTGACGATTTTATTCTTCTTTTGAGTCTTCAATAATTTTTTGAGCAATGTGTTCAGGCACTTTTTCGTAGCGTGCAAATTCAATTTCAAAACTGCCTCTGCCTTGAGTAATCTGACGCATGGAAGTCGGGAACGACGCCATTTCTCCGATAGGAACTTCAGCCAAAATTTCCTGCATTCCGTTGCCTTGAGGAGTCATACCGAGAACTCTGCCTCGTCTTTTGTTGATGTCGCCGATAATATCGCCCATTGCTTCGTCATTGCAAAGTGCTTTAAGTGTGCCGACAGGCTCAAGTAAAACAGGATTTGCCTGAGGAATACCGTTTTTATAAGCAAGACTTGCCGCAATTTTAAAACTCATTTCCGATGAGTCAACAGGGTGATATGAGCCGTCGTAAAGAGTTGCTTTTATTCCAACCATAGGATAGCCTGCAACTACACCTTTTTGTATAGACTCTCTCAAGCCTTTTTCAACGGCAGGGAAGAAGTTTTTGGGAACGGAGCCGCCGACAACTCTTTCTGCAAACTCAAGTTCTTCGCTTTGGCAAGGTTCAAATTCAATAAATACATCGCCGAACTGACCGTGTCCGCCGCTCTGCTTTTTATGTCTGCCCTGTGCACATAATGATAATATCCGATTCTGCTGCAGATTTTAATGCTGTTTCCTTGTCATGTTTTGTGCTTTGATTATAAAGATGTATGCCTCTTATAAATTCAGTATCAATGTTATATTGTGAAATAGCTTCTGTAACCATAACAAAATGCGACGGATCTCCAAAATAATTTCCGAGGTAAGCCAACTTGTTATCAGCATTAAATCCTGTGATCAAGATTTTCTGTGCGTTTTCTTTAAGGGGAAGTATACCGTCATTTTCTAAAAGTACAATTCCTTTTTCTGCCATTCTAACTGCTTCGCTTTCGTGCTCGGGTGTTGCATTATCACTAATACTTATTTCGTTATAAGGGCAATCCTTATCAAACATTCCGAGAGCACTGCGAATTGCCATCAGCCTCGATACAGACTTTTTTAAGGCTTCTTTATTTGTATATCCCAACTTAACGGATACAGGCAATAATGAATATACTACTCCGCATTCAAGGTCGCAACCTGCATTTACTGCCATCGCGGCGCCTTTTGCTGGATTTAATGTTTTCTTGTGTTTATATATAACATCTAATATTGCAGAGCAATCCGAAACATAGTAACCGTCAAAGCCCCATTCTTTTCTTAATAGCTTATCAATAAGCTTGTTAGAGGCACAACAGCTTTCACCGTTCACCATGTTATATGCTCCCATAACACCGCTGACCTTTGCTTTTTTAATGGCGGCTTCAAACGCAGGAATATAAGTTTCATAAAAATCCTTTTTGGACACTTCGGCATTAAAAGTGTGCCTTAATCCCTCGGGACCGCTGTGCACGCAAAAGTGCTTTGCACATGCAGAGGCTTTCATATATTTTTCGTCATCACCCTGTATTCCCTCAATAAAGGCACAGCCGAGAATGGAGGTTAAATACGGGTCTTCGCCATAGGTTTCGTGACCTCTGCCCCAGCGTGGATCCCTAAAAATATTTATATTAGGAGACCAAAGCGTAAGTCCTTTGTATATACTGTAATCCTCGTTCTTTTGACTCTCATTGAATTTTGCCCTTACCTCTGTTGCAATAATATCTGCACATTTTTTTACAGCCTTTTCATCAAAGGTTGAAGCCATGCATATAGCTTGGGGAAATACGGTTGCAACACCGGCTCTTGCAACACCGTGTAAACCTTCGTTCCACCAGTTGTACTGTTTAATATTCAGTCGCTCTATTGCTTTTGATGAATTGCGCATCTGTGACGCTAATTCTGTCAGAGTCATCTGCCCTGCAATATGCTTTCCTTTTTCTTTATGATGTATGTAATTTCCTTCTGTCATAGAAATACCTCTTGACTTTCTTAACTTAATGAATTACAATCATTATAGCCGTGCACGAGCACGAGCATAACAATATTTACTATATAATATTTGAAATAAAATGTCAAGCGGAGGAATTTATGGCAATAACCTCAAAAGAAATTGCAGAGCTTGCAGGGGTCAGCAGAGGTACGGTTGACCGTGCTTTGAAGGGGAGAGAAGGCGTAAATCCCAAAACCAAGGAAAGAATACTAAAAATCGCAGAGGAGAACAACTATAAGCCGAATCTTATCGGAAAGGCATTGGTATATTCCAACCGCTCTGTGCCTGTTGCGGTTATTATGAACAGTATCGGCAATTCCTTTTTTGACGATGTAAAAAAGGGAATGCTTGCCGCCGAGCGTGAATATTCGGATTACGGTATAAAACTGAATATAAAGGAAATAAAAGGATATAACGCTTGTGATATTATTCAGGCTGTTTCCGATTTGCCCGAGGACACAAAAAATGTAATTCTGACTCCTGTTGAGGACGATGCACTTTGCAAAAAGATTGACGAAATGACTGACAGCGGCATAAATGTAATCACGCTTTCAAGCGATATATCCGACTCAAAGCGTCTTACATATGTGGGCTGTGACTATCTGAAAAGTGGCGAAACGGCAGGTCGTCTTGTCGGTCTGCTCTCGGGCGGAAAAGCAAATCTTTGTATTGTTACGGGTAGCCTGGCGCACAAAGGACACAAGCAGAGAGTTGAGGGCGTTTCCAATGTTATTAAAGAATACAAAAATATTCAAATTGCAGATGTAATAGAGAATAACGATGATAACGAAAAAGCCTACACGGCAATGAAAATCGTGCTGGGAAAAAACAAAAACATTGATTTTGTGTGCATAACCGCAGGCGGCGTTACAGGAACGCTGAAAGCAATTAAAGAAAGCGAACGGAATATAAAGGTCTGCTCATTTGACGATACCGAAACAACAAGAAAAGCTATGCTAAACGGAGATATATTGGCAACCGTTTATCAGCAGCCCTTTGAGCAGGGATATAACGCAGTGAAAAGCGTGTTTGAAACGGTTGTTGCAAAAACAGCCGTGCCCGAGTATCAGTATTCACAACTGTATATAAAGGTTGATAAATCACTTTAATAAAATGCAACGCCATTGCATTTTATTTTTACATATTATCGTGCACGAGAACGGAGAACATTATGGACGAGAATTTACGAACATTTTTACAGCATCACAGTAATATGAAATATTCGCTTTTTTTGAAAAAATTAAAGCAGAGCATTTACACTCCTATTGCTCAGTTAAATGCGTTTGTGCATAAATCAACCGAACCGTTATGCTTTGAAGATATGAAAAACGAGCGTTTCGATAATATAAAAATCGGCGACAGTTGGGGCGGATTTTTTGACTGTGCATGGTTCAAATTCACGGCGGATATAGAGAATATGCAGAAAAATCTTGTTGCTGTAATTGATGTCGGCGGCGAGGGTTGTATCTATAATAAGGACGGTGAAGTTATCCAAGGCATAACAAATGTGCTTGGAATGGTGGATAATTTTCAGACTGTCAAAGGCAAAGCGGTAATTCCTTTAGACCGAATAGATACATTTAAGGACGGTAAAGTATTATTTTATGCCGACTGTGGCAATAACGGCAGAGGTGGAAAAAGCAGCGGTCAGGCACGCTTTAAAAGAGCTGATATTTGTGTCTTTAGACAGGATATATTAGATTTGTATTACGATATTTTAGCCTGCTATCAGCTCCTCAGTGCAGTAAATGATAATGCACAGAAAAGAGAAATTAAGGCTCATATAAACAAGGCAATATCACTTGCACACAATACAGATTCACAAAGTGTTTTGAATGCAAGAAATGCTTTATCAAAAATGTTTGACGGTAAATATAAACAAAATTTTACCGTTTATGCTGTCGGACACGGTCACCTTGACCTTGCTTGGCTGTGGCCTGTTCGTGAAACAAAAAGAAAAGCGATAAGAACATTCTCAAATGCAGTTTATGAAAGCGAACAATGTCCAAGTTATGTTTTCAACGGCAGTCAGCCACAGCAATATGAATTCATAAAAGAAATATCTCCCGAGTTTTTTGAAAGAATAAAGCAGTCTGTTCAACGAGGAAATATAGAGCCACAGGGCGGTATGTGGGCTGAATCCGATACAAATCTGCCTTGCGGAGAAAGCCTTATCCGTCAGTGCTTTTATGGTAAAAAATATTTCAGAGAAGAATTTCAAAAGGATGTTAAAACACTTTGGCTTCCCGATGTTTTCGGATACACGGCAGCTTTACCGCAAATAATCAAAAAATGCGGTATGGATACATTTATGACAATTAAGCTTAGCTGGAACAACATAAATGATTTTCCACACCACACATTTATTTGGAACGGACTTGACGACAGTAAGGTGCTTGTTCATATGCCACCGGAGGGCGACTATAATTCAAATGCCACACCTTATGCTTTTGAAAAAACATATCAGAAGTATAAGGAAAAGCAAGTTAGTGATATTGCGCTTATGTCATTTGGTATCGGAGACGGCGGAGGAGGACCGGGCGAATACCATATCAATATGGTAAAAAGGTGCGAGAATTTGCGTTATATTCCTAATGTCAAAATGTCCTCATCCGAAAGCTTTTTTGATAAACTCAAAAAAGATGTATCAAATTATCCCGAATACAAGGGCGAGCTTTATTTAGAAAAGCATCAAGGCACATATACCACACAGGGCAAAGTAAAAAAGAACAACAGAGAGTGCGAGCGTCTGCTTCATTTTGCCGAGTGGATTTGTACTATGGCATATATGCAAGGTGAGGCATATCCGCATAAAGAATTAGAGGAAATTTGGAAAGAGGTTTTGCTCTATCAGTTTCACGATATTCTTCCCGGCTCATCCATCCACAGGGTTTATGAGGAATGTAACGCACGGTATGAAATCTTAAAGACAAATCTGAACAGCATTATTGATGAAGCCGTTTCTTATTTGAGCAATGACGAAAATGCTTATTTTGCGGTAAATCCCATTGATTTTGAACGTTCAGGCTACACAAAACATAATGGCGAATGGTACAGATATTCCCTTGCGCCCTATTCATCGTGTAAATTGGAAAAAGCAAAGTCGCCTGTTTCGTTGCATTTTTCCGAAAATACGCTTGAAAACGAAAACTTAAAGGTTGTGTTTAATAACAAGGGACAGATAGAAAAATTACTTGATACGCACAATGATTACAACTGCGTTTCATCAAGCTTCAACGCAGTCAGAATTTATAAGGACAGAAATGTCCGCCCATATAACGCATGGGATATTGATATAAATTATACAAAGCATAAGCCAAAGGATATGCAGCTTGTAAAAAGCCGTGCATATATTGACGGCAACAGCGTTATCCGTGAAAATGAATTTTCATACAACAAGTCCTCATTAAAACAAAAAATTATTTTGACTCAAAACAGTCCGTACATAAAGGTTGAAAATGAGGTGAGCTGGCACGAAACACATAAAATGCTTCGTATTGACGCTTATCCGAAAAATTTCAGCGACAAGGTTTTGTGCGACATTCAGTTCGGTAACATTGAACGCAGTACAAAAACCGACAACAAAATTGACTATGCACAGTTTGAAATTCCTGCTCATAAATGGGTCGATGTTTACGATGGCAAGTACGGCGTTGCAATACTCAACGACTGCAAATACGGACACAGGGTAAAGGACGGTTTAATCAGTCTTAACTGTTTGAGAAGTCCGGTTTATCCCGACAAAACTGCCGACAGAGGAGAGCACTTCTTTACCTACGCAATTTATCCTCACAGCAAAAAGCCTATGGAAAGCGAACTTGTAAAAATCGGCTACGAGCTGAATAATCCGTTAAGAATTTACAAGGGCAGTTTGGATATTAAGCCTATATTTAACTGCGATAATTCAAACATAATTATTGAAACGGTATTTGTGAACGATAAAGGAAATATTGCGGTAAGAATGTATGAAACAGCCGGTATAAAAACGGTTGCAAGGGTCAAAGCAAATATTAACTTTAACAGCGTAAAGCAAACGGATATGCTTTTTGAAAATCCGAATGATGTTGATTTAGATGCAATGACATTCAAGCCGTTTGAAATTAAAACATTGGAGGTAAAACGATAATGAAAAAATTTACAATTACTGTAATAAGCCTGTTTATGGTGCTGCTGATCTCGCTTTCGGCGGTCGGCGAGGCTATGGGCACAAGCTCAAAATATGCGTCCAATCAGGACTACATACAAAGTGAAAACCTTGCACTCAGAGATAAAAGCAATAAAATGACTGACGGAAAAGACAGCTCTGTTTGCCGCTTTAAGACAAGAAACGGTGGCGAATCGATTATTGACCTTGGCGAAAGCTGTGATTTTAACTCTGTTATTCTAAAAGAAAAAGGACTTAATGTGCAGAAATTCTCTATATCGGTATCGGACGATAACGAAAACTTTACGCAAATTTATGCTAACGATAAAATTGAGTTTCACCGCCTTTGCACCTTTGATACGGTCAAGGCTCGTTATGTAAAGCTGACGGTGGAGAAAAGCGACAACCTGCCAAAAATCCGTGAAATGGAAATATATAATGCCGTTCCCGAAAAGAAGAATGATTTTCGTGTTTCAACATACAGTACCTTGGGTGGTTCCGTATTCGGAATCATTGATGACACAACGCTGTCCGATGCTGAAAAAGACGCAAAAATCAAGGAGCTTATAGATGCAGATTATTACGATACCGTAACCGATTATATTGACATCGGCAATGTTCGTTGGGATGAGGAAGGAATAATTCATACAGACGGTTGGGACGGTATAGAGCGTGACGAGGACAAATACTATGCCGTAATGATGAGAAATCTCCACGAGGTACTCGACGAAAAGGGTGTAAATCTTGTTATTACTATTCTTAATCCATCGGGCGAAAACGGTAATCAGAGGGTTATGAAATCCATTACGGAAAACAGGGATACCCTAATTACTAATATGATTGCTTTTGCCAACAAATATGAATTTGACGGCATTGACCTTGACTGGGAATTCCCATTGTCGCAGGACGAATTTGACGCATACAACAGCTTTTTGCAGGAACTGAAAGCAAGAATGAAAACTGAAATGTGGAATAAAGAGGACGCAACGCTTTCATTAGCCCTTGCCACATGGGCATTAAAATACACGCCGGAAACAATCGAATGTATTGATTATGTGAATGTTATGGGCTATGACATTCTTGATCAGGACGGACAGCATTCTTCATTTTTCAGCAGCTGTGTTCAGGCGGCGGATTACATTGAAATTCAAGGCTTTTCAAAAGAGCAGATAAACATCGGTTTCCCGTTCTACGGAACATGGGAGGGCGGTAGAATGGAGCAATATGCGTATAACGCAATAAGTGAAGAAATATCTCCGTTCAATAATTTTTATACAATGAAGAAAAGCGACACAAAGGAAGACAGATACACATATTTCAATTCGCAGGCAATTATCCGTGACAAAACAGCCTACGCTTACTTAAAAGGCTACGGCGGCGTTATGATATTCAGTCAGTACTGCGATTTGCCGTCAGACGATGAACGCTCGCTGACAAAGGCAATATCTGATTACTTACAGGAGGTAACAAAATGAAAAAGCTTACAAAGTTTTTAACATCTGCAAGCATAGGCATTTCCTTGTCTTCGGTCATTTTTTTGATTAAGGATTATGTGTATGATTCTGCAATGAAGGAACACGAAATATTTACGATTTTGATAGCCTTATTTGCACCTCTTTTTGCAGTTGGTACTTTGCTTTCTGTTTTACTGCCGAAAAAATTTGACAGGCAAAAGCTTCTTACATTAGGACTTTTGTTTTCGGGCATTTTTATAATACTGCTTACATACTTAAATATTTATCATCTGCAAATGCTTATGCCCTTAATGAAAACTAATTCAATAACCTTAGCCGTTATGTGGATAGCAAGAATTATGGGCGGTTTAACGGGACTGTTTATCGGTCTGTCGTTTGGTGCAACAGTAAAAAACGGTGTGATTCATTATATATTGCTTGTACTTTTTGCTGTGGGAATTTTTGCTTTAAGCAGATTTATGCCCGCACTTATCAGCTATGAGCCCATACTGTATACCGCAGGCGGCTTGTCGCTTGCTTGTGCTTTATTAAATTCATATATAGAAACGGAGAAAAAGAAAAATGAGTAAAACAATTAAAGGTCTGATTATAGGTATAAGCGTATTTTTAGTTATCGTTTTAATAACCGTATCAATATTGATGTTTCCTTTGAAAGGAAAAACATACGATTACGACTATTGGTACAGAGACAAACCTTATGATATAAATGATACGATTGTTCTTGAAAAGGAAGAAAATAAGGATTTCAAAATTCTTATTATTACCGATTTGCAATTTAACGATGCTTTAGATTTGTGCGGAAAAGCCGATAATGTATATGAAACGGTTGATACGCTTGTTACAAAGCAAAAGCCCGATTTAATAGTTATCACAGGAGATTTGGTTTGGGCAAAATTCACTAAATTTTCTGTGATTAAAGCAATTAATAAAATAGACAGCTACGGTATTCCATGGGCACCGATTAACGGCAATCACGACGGTGAGGGAAATGTTGATTTGGCATGGATAGCAAATAAATACGAAGAAGCAGAAAATTGTTTGTTTAAGCAAGGCCCCGATAATATCGGTGGAATCGGAAATTACATAATAAATATCAGAGAAAATGATAAAATCGTGCAGAGTCTCATTATGATGGATACGCATGCAAGCCGTTACTACGATAAGGACGATGAAAATATGCATTATGATTTTATTTTTGACAGTCAGATTGAGTGGTATAAATGGGCAATAAACGGAATTAATGAATATAACAATTCCAAAACAGATTCTATGATATTTATGCATATTCCTATTCCTGAATTTAAAACAGCCTATGATTTATGGCAGCAAGAAGGTGGTGCAGAAGGTGAAAACTTCGGCATTAAAGGTGAAGAGGAATGCCCGTCATATATAAATACAGGTATGTTCAATGCAATCAAGGAGTTTGACAGTACAAAATATGTATTTGCCGGTCATGACCATTTGAATAATTATAGTGTGATGTATGAGGGAGTAAGACTGACTTATGCAATGAAAACCGGCGACAGATGCAATCAGACACCCGGTCAGAATGGCGGTACACTTATAACAATGGGTGATAAAATAACAGTGGAGCATATATATGTTGAAAATTAAGAAAAAATAATGAAAATTGTTTTAGAAACAATTTCAGTAATACTAAATATTAAAAAGGATATAGAAAAACAATGAAGAAAACACATTTAATTATATTGTCTTTATTTTTGACATCGGCAATAATAATTACGGCAACAGTAATTACTTATAAGGCTCTCACCGTTCCTAAAAGTAAGAAATATGTTGTTGAAACCATAGAAGCAAATTCAAAAGGCTATATAAAAGTCGGCATTATTTCAGACGCACAGCTTCCACAGGAAGAAAAAAATCTTTACGGTTGGGATTATGCTACTGTTATGAATGGTGCAGATCATCTTATAAAAGCATTAAAATACTATAAAAGTCAAAATGTCGATATGATAGTATTTAACGGAGATATGGTCAACGCTACCGGCGATTATGCTGCATACAGCGCATATAACAAAATTTTAGACTATGTTTACGGTGAGGACAGAGCAGAAGCACCGCACATTATTTATCCTATGGGTAATCATGAATTTTACGGCGGCAACCAGGAACACAATTTTTACAAGTCAACCGGTCTTCCTCTCAACACAAGAACGATTGTTAACGGCTATAGCTTTATCTCCATTTCTAATTCAAAACTTGAAAAAGGAGATGAAGAACTTGCCGAAAGCAACGATACACTTGCAGATGGAACATATAATGAGAAAAGAATAGAATTTTTAAAAGAACAACTTGCTGCCGCAAATACAGAAGATCCAAACAAGCCTATTTTTGTTTTTATCCATATGCCCATCAGCAATATTGTGAATGGCGGACATTGGGCAACACCGCAATATGAAGAAATATATAGTATTTTAAAAGAATATCCGCAGGCGGTTGTATTTACAGGACATTCTCATTATTGCATGAGCGATGAAAGAGCAATTATGCAAAAAGATTTTACCGTTATCAATACGGGAACAACAAGCTATTTCGATTTTGACTGGCTTGATAATGAAGATGAAAATGAAGCAAACGACTTTCCGGCGGATATTTCACAAAAAAATCTTGTCTTTCAAAGTCAGGGACTACTTGATAAAAAGGATTATATGGTAAATCCTCAGCTTATCGGTATTTACAAACTCGAAGATGTACCTGACAGAAATAATGTGAATAACGGATATTTGATGTATGTAGATACGCAAAGCAATTCGTTCACATTGAAAAAAGTAAACTTAAATACCGGAATTGAATTCGGCGAAGAATTTATAATGCGTTCTTTTGAGAAAAGTTCATTTACAAGAACTGCCGAAAAATTAGGGAGTGGCGTTACTCCGACCTTTGGTGACGCTGAAATTTCTGCTGAAAGCACATCAGACGGTGCTGTAGTAAGCTTTGATTGTGCTTGTCAAAATGTCCCGATAAAGTATTATATTTATGAAATTGGAAATGAAATCGGTCAAAAAACTTATGTGCGTTTTTTCGGAAAGAATTATATTCTGGGAAATGATATAATGTATACCGAACAGAATAAAATAAGAGGCTTGGAGAAAGGTAAATACTTTTTGCATGTGTATGCAGTAAATTCGTTTAATAAGGTCAGCGATGAATATTTAACGACAGAATTTACGGTGAAGTAAATATCTTTATTACAGTTAAAACAGAGGAAGTTCTATGAAAAAGAAAATCATAATTTCAGCAGTGTCTGTCGGTTTGGCTCTTGCCGTAATCGGAGCATCGGTAGGTACATATATGTCGTACATAAATAAATATGAACCGATAGCTTCCCCAACGGCACTTGCTTACACAAAATCGGACAGACAGAAAGCGCTTGTTAAAAATGCGGATTTCTATGTATCCGTAAACGGTGATGACAATGGCGACGGCACACTTGAAAAGCCGTTTCAGACAATCAAAAGAGCACAGCAGGCTGTGCGTGAAGCTATTGCAAATTCTGAAGAAAATAAAGCATCCCTTACCGTTGCAATAATGGCGGGCACATATTATGAAACGGGTATCGCGTTTGACGAAAGAGATTCTTCAAAAAGCACATCCGTTACCTACACTTCCTACGGTGATGGTGAGGTTATCCTCTGCGGCGGCAAAATTTTAACTCCTGCCGATTTTTCCTCTGTCAACGGTGAAACCGCAAAAAGGCTCAGCAGTCAGGCAGCGGATAAGGTTAAGATGCTTGATTTGAAAAAATACGGTCTTACAAAATCGGATTACGGTAAAATCAAGGCGACAGGCGGATTTAATACGGAAGAGTATTATGACAATGCGGCAACTGAAAATCCTTGTGAATTGTTCTTTAATGATAAAAGAATGACAATTGCACGCTATCCCAACGATTCGTATATAACCGTAGGTAAAGTAAGCGACATCGGCGACTGCTATGAGCCGAATGCTCCCGCACCTGTTGATGAATCGTGGCTCGAAAGACGCAATCAAAGAGGCGGCACATTTGCCCTTGACGAGGATACTTATTCAAGAGTAAAAAGCTGGCAAAATACCAATGATTTGTGGGCGTTCGGTTACTTTTACTGGGATTGGGCAGATATGTCCACACCGATAAAAAGTATAAATGACGATAAGACAATCACTACTGAATATTGCAGTAAATACGGCTTTAAGGAGGGCGGATATTATTATTTTTTCAATGTTCTTGAGGAACTTGATGCACCGGGCGAATATTACATAGACCGTGATAGCGGTATATTGTATTTTTACCCTCCTGATGAAAATGAGAACAGCAAAATTATGCTTTCAACAAGCAATGAAAATATAATCAGTATCACAGAAAAAGCGTCCAATATTACCGTTGATGGTCTTACCTTGCAGGGCACAAGAGCCGATGCCCTTAACGTTGCAGGCGAAAACTGCAAAATCGTGAACTGCACGGTTAAAAATGCGGCGGATTGCGGAATCAATGTCAGCGGCAAAAATAATCTTGTGGAAAACTGCGAGGTCGCTTTTATCGGAAAAGATGCGGTTGTGCTTTCGGGCGGCAGTGCAGAGGGCTTTGTCTATGGCAGTAACACCGTCACCAACAACAGCCTGCACGATTACGGCGAAATTCAGAAAACATATATAGCAGGTGTTAATTTAAGCGGTATCGGCAACGTTGTTTCTCACAACGAAATCTATAATGCACCGCATATGGGTGTTTACTATACAGGCAATGAAAATGTAGTGGAATACAATTACATTCACGATGTAGTTTTACAATCCTCAGATGCAGGTGCGATTTATACGGGATACAGCTACAGCACCTACGGCAATGTTGTCCGCTATAACTGTATCAGCAATATCGGCTCGGGCACTTTTACACCAAGCGGCATTTACTTTGACGATAATTCTTCAGGGCAGACGGCATACGGAAATGTGCTTATCAATATCCCGGGTTACGCTTTCCTTGTCGGCGGCGGCAGAGATAATATGATTGAAAACAATTTAGTAATCAATGCAGGAAAGCAGATACTCTATGATGACCGAGCATATGACGGTTATCACAATGACGGCTGGTATGCAAAAAATTGTAAAACGCCTGACAGCCGTTTATGGCAGCTTATGAATGAGGCAAAGGAGTTTAACGCTTCAATCGGCAATAAGTATGACGGCATTGAGCGTATGCATCAGGATTATGAAAGAGAAGAGGACGAGGGCTTTGCAGTTAATCCGTCAGGCTCATCTGTTCAAAATAACATCATTATTTCAAAGCAAAACAAGGTCGGTGAAATCGCAAAGACAGTCAAAAAATATTCTGTCGTTGAAAACAATCAGACCTTTACCTTAAACGGTGCAAAAAGCTCCTTTGAGGATTATGAAAACGGCGATTACAGAATCAAGGCAGACAGTAAAATTTCAAAAGAATGTTCCGATTTCAAAGAAATTCCTTTTAATGAAATCGGCAGAAAATAAACAGAGGTAAGAAAAAATGTATTTCAATAATATCGAAAAAATCAAATTTGAGGGCGTAAATTCAAAAAATCCTCTTGCTTTCAAGTACTACGATGCAGATAGAATTATAGCAGGTAAAAAAATGAGCGAGCATTTAAAATTTGCTATGAGCTACTGGCACACAATGTGTGCCGACGGAACAGATATGTTCGGCAGAGGAACAATCAACAAATCCTTCGGCGGAAAAACGGCTATAGAGATTTATGAGCACAAGGTATATGCCGCATTTGAGCTTATGGAAAAGTTGGGTATGCAATACTTTTGTTTTCACGATCGTGATATTGCTCCCGAGGGCGCAACCTTAAAAGAAACAAACGAGAATCTTGAGAGAATCGTTCCGATTATCAAGTCGGAAATGAAAAGAACAGGCATAAAGCTTCTTTGGGGAACGGCAAACTGTTTTAACCATCCGAGATATATGTGTGGCGCAGGCACTGCTCCGAGTGCCGATGTGTTTGCTTATGCGGCGGCGCAAATTAAAAAAGCCATTGAAATCACCGTAGAACTTGGTGGTCAGGGCTATGTGTTCTGGGGTGGCAGAGAGGGCTATGATACGATCCTGAATACCGATATGGCAAAAGAGCAGGATAATATGGCATATCTTATGCGTATGGCTGTGGATTACGGCAGGAGCATCGGATTTACGGGTGATTTTTATATAGAACCAAAGCCGAAGGAGCCAACAAAGCATCAATATGATTTTGATGTGTCAACCGTTCTTGCATTTTTGAGAAAATACGATTTAGATAAAGATTTTAAAATGAATATTGAAGCCAATCACGCAACGCTTGCAGGGCATACTTTCCAGCACGAGCTGAGAGTTGCAAGGGATAATGGCGTTTTCGGTTCCATAGACGCCAACCAGGGCGATATGCTTTTAGGTTGGGACACCGACCAGTTCCCCACGGATTTATATAGCACAACCATGTGTATGTACGAAGTGCTTAAGCAGGGCGGCTTTACAAACGGAGGACTTAATTTTGATGCAAAAGCAAGACGTGCAAGCAATACATATGAGGATGTTTTCCTTTCCTATATTGCAGGTATGGACGCTTTCGCTTACGGTCTTATCGTTGCCGACAAAATCATTTCAGACGGCGTTATGGATAAGTTCGTTGAAAACAGATACAGCTCATATACCGAGGGCATCGGCAAAAAAATTGCTGATAAGCAAACCTCCCTTGCAGAGCTTGAGCAGTACACACTTACAAACGGAGAGCCGACAGCAGAAAGCGGAAAACAGGAATATTTAGAAGCACTTGTCAATCAATATATCATTTCGGCAGGCAGAGAATTATGAGTTATTATATCGGTATAGATATCGGCACTTCGTCTGTTAAGGCGATGCTGATAAATGAAAATGAAATCCAAAATACAATATCTAAGGATTATCCGATTTACCTTTCAAACGGCAATTATGCAGAGCAGAATCCCGAGGATTGGTACAGGCAGAGCATGCTTGCAATGAAAGAACTTTTGCGTGATGTTGACAAGAGCGAGGTAAAAGCCATTGGCTTTTGCGGTCAGATGCACGGTCTTGTTCTGCTGGACGAAAAGGACGAGGTTATTCGCCCTGCCATACTTTGGAACGACGGCAGAAGTGAAAAAGAGGTCGATTACCTGAACAACAAAATCGGCAAAGATTTTCTGCTCGACAACACAGGGAATATCGCCTTTGCAGGCTTTACCGCTCCGAAGCTCCTTTGGGTTTATAATCACGAGCCTGACAATTTCAAACGCATTTCAAAAATACTGCTTCCGAAGGATTATGTTGCTTTTATGCTTTCAGGCGTGTTTGCAACCGATGTTTCCGACGCCGCAGGCACATTGTATTTTGATACTGAGCATCGCTGCTGGTCAAAGCCAATGCTTCAATTACTGCATATTGACGAAAGTTTTTTGCCTGCTGTTTATGAAAGCAGTCAATCAGTTGGCTGTATAAAAGAAAAGCTTGCAGATGAGCTTGAGCTTTGTCCAGATACTAAAATTATCATCGGTGCAGGGGACAATGCCGCATCTGCAATCGGAACAGGAACGGTGAATGACGGCGACTGCAACATTTCTCTCGGCACATCGGGAACAATTTTTGCCTGCACGGAAAAATATAACTGTGACAGAAAAAATGCAATTCACTCCTTTTGCTCTGCAAACGGAAAATACCATTACCTTGCCTGTACCTTAACGGCGGCAAGCAGTCAGAAATGGTGGATAGAGGATATTCTGAAAAGCTCCTATGATTACGAAAAAGATGCGGAAAAATATATGGGCAAAAGCGATGTGCTTTTTCTGCCCTACCTTATGGGCGAACGCTCGCCTGTGAATGACACAAACGCAAGAGGAATGTTTACCGGTCTTTCAATGCACACAAAGAGAGAGGAAATGAGCCTTGCAGTGCTTGAGGGAGTTGCCTTTTCTCTGAAAGAAAATATTGAAATTATTAAATCACAGGGCGTAAATATTTCAAAAGCAAAAATCTGCGGCGGCGGTACAAAAAACAGACTGTGGCTGAAACTGATTGCAACTATTCTTAATGTTCAGCTTGAAATACCGTCTTTTGAAGATGCAGGTGCACTGGGCGCCTGCCTGCTCGCCGCAAAGGGCAACGGAAATAATGTATCGGATAATTTTTACAGTATAAAAGAAACTATAATCCCGGATAAAACATTTACACAGTTTTATGAAAATAAGTATAATGAGTATTTAAAACTTTACAGAATGACAAACAGTATATCTCAAACAAGGAGATGAATCTCACATAACCAATGAAAACGGAATCAATAAAAAGCACCGACAGGTATTATCCTGTCGGTGCGGGGCGCTTTTGCTGTGCAGAAAATCAACCGCTGTTTCATACGAATAGCAACAGTTTTTTAATTATGTATATTGTGGATGGTGCGTTTACATTTGTAAAAAACGGTATGCAAATTTCCGCACACGTAGGTGATATGCTGTATTGTGACAATCCGTCAGCTCTTCAATCGGACATGAACAGCCGCGGGGAACTTATTTGGATGCAAATCGGCGGAGTAGATTATTTTGAACTGATTCAAAAAAACAAAGGTATTACAAAGTGCAAGAATACCGCTTCCGAAAAAAAGCTGTTTTTGCATATATATGACAGTATTTGCAATAGCACAAAGCCTTTTTCTAAACTAAGTATAAGCACAGATATAGAAAAATTATTGCAAAAATTATTCTGTTTCAGCAACAGTAAAAACGACCGTGAAAACAACTATAATGACAGTGTTCAAAAGATTATAAATTATATTGCCGATAATCTGAATGAGAATCTTAGCGTTAGAAAGCTTGCCGACAAAATGCCAATGAGCGTTTCTCATTTTAATAGGGTTTTCCAAAAATATACGGGCGATTCACCGTACGCTTATGTTATGGCAATGCGGATAAAAAAAGCAAAATACCTGCTCAGAAGTACGGAATTAACCATAACTGCCGTGGCCTATGAAACAGGTTTCAATAGCGAGGCTAATTTTATTTATGTTTTTACGAAAAATGTAGGCGTTTCTCCCGGTAAATTCAGAAAATTAAAAAATGAAAATACAGTATAAAAAGAAAAAACTTTATTCATTGAGATAATATATTATTATGTAAATATAGACTATTAAAAATGTAAAAATTCAAAATTTAAATACCAACTATAAAGCCAAATTTACCCTTTGCATAACGAGGGGCAAATTTGGCCTTTTTTATTGTGCCTATAGCTGTATCAATTATTATAGCGTAGGTTGCCGCAGTCCTCCAAACCAATCTAAACCTAAAAATTTAGATTGATAGGAGGAAATAACGGTGAAAAATACACCGAAAAAAGTATTTATTTTAGAAAACGGTAATTACAAAGAATTAAGTTATGAGGATTTTTGCTCGTTTAAAGAAAACGATATTTCTTATGCGGACAAGTTATTTATCCCTCTGCACGGAATGCTTATGGAAGTAACAGAAGAAACTTATAGAAATTTCTATAAATCCAAACGCCGTCAAAAATACATAGATGAACGTTCAGCAGAAAACAACGATTTCTCTTATGATATGCTCACAACCGATGATTTCAATGGTGAGGATATTCTTGCGGATGAGAGCGAACCTCTTGACGAACAAGTTATTCGAAAAATAATGACGGACAAGCTAAAATCTGCTTTGCCTCTACTTGCAGAAGATGAGCAAAAACTTATTCGTGAAATATTTTATGAAGAATTATCCGAACGCACGCTTGCAGAAAAATACGGAATTTCGCAGGTTGCAATACATAAGAGAAAAGTCAAAATTCTTGAAAAACTTAAAAAAATGATGAAAATTTAAAATTTTTGGTTATCAACCCCCTTACTTTTCGGCATGGAAAGTGAGGGGCATTTCTTTTGCCTCTGTTGTTCCTTGAAAAGTAAATATCACAGCGCATTTTTTACATTCCCTCTGCTGTCGGCTAAAACCGGCGAGCCACATGAGCGAACGCATTGATTTTCAGTGCCTTCAGGACTCAGACGATACAGGCAATCTGCACGAAGGCGATGACAGGCAGAGGCAATAATGATACTTCCGTTCAGTCCTAAAGTCGAGCGTGATAAGACCGTCGCAACAAAGGAGAGCGGCTCGGAGAGATCCTCGGAGTGGTGAAATTCCAATGAGGCCAAATGCATGGTCGGAAAGTGCGTTCCCGTGTATTCGAGGGGTGGCGTGGTTCAAATATCGGATAACAAAACGATTGATACAAAATTACAGGCGGTCGTTTACCAATTTTGATAAGCGATCGCCTTTTACTTATTAACGGAGGCAAGGAAAATGGAACAAATAAAACGAGGAGAAATATATTACGCCAATTTATGCCCGGTTATGGGTTCTGAGCAAGGCGGTATCCGCCCTGTGGTTATCCTGCAGAACGATAAAGGAAATCTTCATAGCACAACTACAATTGTAGCACCGATCACAGGGGAACTGGATAAGCCGTACCTTCCGACACATGTTATTTTTAAATCAGACTGCATGAAAAAAGAATCCATGGTTCTACTTGAACAGATAAGAACAATCGACAAATCCCGTCTCGGCAGATTTGTCGGTGAAATGGATGATAGGCAGATGAAACGGATTGATAAAGCAATCTTAATCAGTTTAGGTCTTGACTATTTAGAGAGGTTACAAAATGAAAAATAAAGAAGATATAAATAATTCGGCATTTTATTACAGTGTAAATATGTTAAGGCATTTGCTGAAAATGAATCTGATTACAGAAGATGAATATAACAGAATCGTGCGTATAAGTTCGGAATACTACAGCACAAAAATTTATTGTGTCTAAATTTTTAAATCTGCTCAATTTCGCTGGAAGTATGTGAACTCTTGTGGTATTGTTGGTGTTGCACCGAAGATAAGGTGACAACAGCAGATAGAATCTGCGGAAAGGAAAATGCTTATGAATGTAACAGAAATAACGGCTAAGAGTAAGGAAGAAAATAAAATCATTCGTTTGGCAGCCTATTGCCGTGTGTCAAGCGATTCTGCGGATCAGTTGCACTCCTTCGCCGCACAAATCAGATACTACAAGGATTATGAGCAAAAGCATCCCGAATACAAATTGGTGGATATATATGCAGATGAAGGTCTGACAGGCACTTCAATGGAAAAGCGCGATGAACTGAATCGGTTAATTCGTGATTGCAAAAAAGGCAAAATCGATCGTATCGTTGTAAAATCAGTATCCCGATTTGCAAGAAATACGCAGGAGCTATTGGTATGTATCAGACTGCTGAAGGAACTCGGTATCAGCGTGTATTTTGAGGAACAAGGCATTGATACTGATAAACTGAATATGGAAATGATCGTTACATTCCCCGGTATGGCGGCTCAGCAAGAGAGCGAGTCCATATCGGGGAATATGCGTTGGAGCTATAAAAAGCGGATGGAATCAGGTGAATTCAATTGTTGCAATCCTGCATACGGATATATTTTAAAAGACGGACAATTGATGATTAACGAACCGCAAGCTGCCATCATCCGACGCATATTCGATTTATATCTCAGTGGAGTCGGAAAGCAAAGTATTGCGAATATTCTCAATGACGAAGGCGTGAGCAGAAGATATGGTAAAGACAAATGGTATGAGTCCACAGTACACTATATCTTAAATAACGAACGGTATATGGGTGATGCTCTGCTCCAAAAGAGCTATACAACTGAAACTTTACCGTTCAAAAGAAAGATGAATCATGGCGAACTGCCGAAATACTATGTGGAAAACAGCAATCCGCCGATTGTAAGCCGCGAAATATACCAAGCGGTTCAGACATTGCAAAATTCAAGAAAAAATGTTTACAGTAACAGCAAAGGCAAATACTTGCTGTCAAAAGTTATGCGATGTCCCGACTGCGGAATGACCTTCAGACGGCAGATTGTAAAAGGTACAGCATATTGGTTATGCAGCAATAAAGCTGCAAGCATGACGGACTGCAGACCACTCAGGCTGAAAGAAACTGCCGTATATGAAACCTTTACAATGCTGGTTCAAAAGTTAACGGATAATCGAAAAACCTTACTCGGTGATTTAATCAGGCAAGTTGAAGCAATGCAAAACAGAACATCAGACAATATAGATGTAATACGCAGAATTGACAAAAAAATTGCCGACCTTGCCGCACAAAATCTTGTAATCGCAAGGCTTCATACCAACGGAGTGATAAATTCTGCGGAATTCTCTGCACAGTCATCTGAGATAAATAATAAAATCAGCACGCTCAGAACAAAAAGACGGAAAAAGTTATCGGATGATGAAAATGATGCGTGGTTTGATACGCTGAACAGTCTTAATGAGATCCTCGAAGCTTATGATCCGAGCAACAATTTTGATGAAGAGCTGTTCGAAAAAATTGTAGTCGGCATTACTGTGAACAGCAACGCAGATCTTACATTTAAACTCATCGGTGATATTGAACTTACAGAAGAAATTCCACTGAAAGGACGGTGTCGCAGGCGTGAAAATTCGTAATATTCCATACGGCTATCAATACAAGAATGGCAGTATAGCAATCCAAGAAAAAGAAACTGAAACCGTCAAACGTATTTTTACGGAATACCTCAACGGATTATCACTGCTGAAAATTGCAGAACATCTGAACAATGAACAGATTGAATATATGCTCGGCGTATGTGGTTGGAATAAATCAAGAATTAAAAGAATCATTGAGGATGAGCGTTATCTCGGTACGAGTAGCTATCCTCCGATTATAGACGAAGATATGCATAAAACCTTAATGCTGATAAAATCGGAAAAGAATACGCAGAAGCACATCGACAGAAAATCAGATATATTTAATCTCGGTGTGCCGATACTATGTCCAAAATGCTGCAGTAAGATGTGCAGGCGGCATGACAGCAATCGAAAATGTCAGGATTGGTGGCTGTGTCAAAATGATAACTGTAAAAATATTATCAGCATATCAGACAACGATTTGATATATGGTATTACCCAATGTTTAAATACAGTTATCAGCAATTCTGATGCAATTGAAATGATTACAGATATTGATAAAGACCCAAGTTTGGATGTTCGCAGATTTGAAAATGAAATCAGCAGGGTGCTTGACAGTCACAGCTTTGATAAAAATATCCTGCGGAAAAAGATACTCGAATGTGTATCTTTAAAATATAAGGATATAGATTCGCAAAAATATACATCAAAAATATTAAAAGCGGACTTTGCAAATGCGAGTCCGCTTTCAGCATTTTCTATGGATTTATTCAACCGTACCGTTAAAGCAATTAAATTCAGCACCGGCGGTGCGGTAAGCATAATTTTATTAAATGATCAGCAGATCGGAAAGGAGCAGAGCGATGACACAAACAGCAGTAATACCACAGAAATCAGTACATGTGATTCCTGCACAGGTTAATATTCAGGATGAAATCAAATCTGCATACAGACAGCTTCGGGTGGCTGCTTACTGCCGTGTATCTACCAAAGAGGAAGAACAGCTGAATAGTTACGAAGTGCAGACAAAATACTACATCGAAAAAATTAACAGTGAGCCAAAATGGTCTTTGGTAGAAATATTCGCTGATAAAGGAATCTCCGGCACCAGTCTTAAGAAACGTGATGAGTTTAAACGCATGATTAAAATGTGTAAACGTGGCAAGATTGATATGATTATTACGAAATCCATATCACGCTTTGCCCGAAATACTGTCGACTGCCTTGAAAGCACAAGATTGCTAAAAGAATTAGGCGTAGATGTATTTTTCGAGGAACAGGGCATCCACAGTACCGATCCCGGTGCAGAGTTTTATATCACCATCTACGGCAGTATCGCACAGAGCGAATCGGAAAATATCAGCGCCAATGTTAAATGGGGTAAGGCACAAAGCGCCAAAGAAGGCAATGTACCGTTCCAATACAAACGGTTTTTAGGCTATAGAAAAGGTGCAGACGGCAAACCTGAAATTGATCCCGAACAGGCTGAAACCGTTAAACGAATATATGAAAGATTTCTCGCAGGCGACAGCCTTGCAAAAATCGCAGAGGATTTAAATACGGACGGTGTGCCGACACCGTCCGACAAAGGCTCATGGCTTCGAGGTACAATACAATCTATCCTCACCAATGAAAAATATAAAGGCGATGCCGTGCTTAACAAAACATATATATCGGACTGTCTTACTAAAAAAGTAAAAATCAATAACGGTGAGCGACCGAAATATTATGTAGAAAACAATCATCCTGCGATTATAGACTCCGCTACTTTCGGCAGAGTTCAGGAAGAAATGGCACGGCGTTCTGGCAAGCGTAAAGTCAAACAAGTTGGTACTAAAACCGAGCAAGGCAAATATTCAGGTAAATACGCTTTAACCGAACTGCTTGTCTGCGGAGAATGCGGAACACCGTATCGCAGATGTACATGGACTGCTAAAGGCAAAAAGAAAATCGTATGGCGATGCATCAACCGTCTTGATTACGGAAAAAAGTACTGCCACCATTCGCCGAGTATTGAAGAAAGCATACTGCAAAATGCGATTATGTCAGCCGTTATAGATACAGCAAAACTCAATGCCGATATTCTTAAAACGCTGAAACTTCACATCGGTATGGGACTAGACCAAAACGATACAGAGGATAAAAGCCTTGATATACAGATTCGCATAGCAGAAATAGACGCGGAATTTCATAAAATGCTCAAAGCCATATCCGCCGATACGGTAGAAAGCTTTGACGAAACCAAGGCAACGGAACTGATGAATGAAAAAAGCCGATTGGAACAGCAGCTTGCTCAGTATGCGGAGGTACAGCAGAAAAGAGAAAACGCAAAATCCCGTCTTGATGAAATATACACAATACTTGACGGACTCAAAAATCATCCGCTAACCTATGACGATCAAATCATTCGCCAAATTCTCGAATGCGTAGTGGTGGAATCCAAAGAAAAAATAAAGGTAGTATTTGTAGGCGGGTTGAAAGTTGAGCAGATGCTGAACTAATTGAAAAAAATAGAATTTTGTGATATTATATCAACATATATTTTATATAAAAAATAAAATTCAGTTGTTTTATGCATTTTACAAAAAAGTAAATGAACATATAAAGGAAAGAAAACAATGACTATAAAAGAGTTGATTGAAAATGGATATCGTGTGATTTTAGATACCAATGTACTTTTAAATATTTATAGGTATTCTCCTGAATTCTCTGAGTTTGCACTTGAATGCTTAAAAGCTGTAAAAATTATATAATTCTACCTGCAACCGTGAGATTGGAGTATGAAAAACACAAACGCGGAGAGTTTTCCAAAATGGAAAAACGCATTGAAGAGGCGAGCAAAGAAACGGCCAAGCAAATAGAAACCGCAAAATCGAAGATAATTAATTCGTGCCATAGCCTTGAAAGATTACAGTATCAAGATGTTGACGACTTGAAGATTAACCTATCAGAAAAAATAGATGCAGTTAAATCTGTACTTGATAATTATTTCGAAGACCATGCAGCTCTTGGACTTATTCAACATTCGTGGGCTGGAAATGATTTTCTTGAAAAGTTCATTGAAGCAATAGATACTAACGGACAAGTTATGATTGCACCATCACAAGAGGATATATATCGTTGGTGTGAAGAAGGTCAAAAAAGATATAAAAACGAAATTCCGCCTGGCTTCAAAGATGCTAAGAATAAAGATGGCGTTCGAATGTATAGCGATTTGATACTTTGGCAGGAAACTTTAAGGTATGCAAAAAAAGAATCAACCAATTTGATTTTTATTACTGATGATGTCAAGGCGGATTGGTGGGAGGTTATAGATGGAAACAGACAATTCCATACAAAACTTATCGAGGAATTTGAAAAAACCGGTCAACAGATTGTTCCTATGACATCGAAAGACTTTTTTTCAGATGTTTCTGAGGCTTATGATATTGAAAAAAATGATGCAGTTGAAATTGCTCTTCGAATGACAGATAATGATTATTGCGTAAAGATTGCAAATAGTGTTTTTGAATCAGTTGAAGAAGAACTAATATATAACGCTACTGAGTATATTGATGAAGAATCAGCAAATATCGGTTCCGAAGGAATTGACGAGTTTGAAATTACTGAGAGTGAGTTTGTTAGAGCAGAAAGAATTGCTCGTGATGATAGTACGGCCATCTATGAGTTTGTCTATAAAGTAACTGTAGAAGGAACATCTTATGAATACTGGGGAAGAGATGAAGACACAAGAGAAATTATTCGTTCTGATGGAAGAGACCATGTGTTTGAAGGACAGATTATTGTGCAAGTAGAGCGAGGAGCAGAAGTTTTTTATGATTTCGAAGATGATAATAGTTATGAAACCGCAGTTATAAGTGAAGGAAAGTTAGAGCAAACCTATTTTAATGATAGACCAGAACCGCCTGGGGAGCTAGGTTACTGCCCAGCGTGTGGAACTCCACTTGATATTGAAAATGATGGCGGTAATGGATTTTGTATAAAATGTGCTTTAGATCATAACTGAAAATATCATTTGTAAATGCAAGTCGCTCGAGAGTTCAACTCTCTCCTGTAAAAACGGAAAAACATCTTTTTCGTACCCAACAGACAGAAAAGGACAGATTTCGTTAGAAATCTGTCCTTTTCAACTAAATCCACCCTTGCGGGTGGGTGAAATATTGCTTCGCAATATGAAATACGCTTTCAGCGTATGAAATCGCTGCGGCGATGGGTGGATTTAATTTCATTTTCTGCGTAGCCGAAAATTTCATCAAAACCGTAGGTTTTGATTTCATCGTGAGCAACGCGAACGATTTCATTAAAAATTCCGAGAGTTCAACTCTATCCACAAAAAACATAAAAACATCTTTTCTGTACCCCACAGACAACAAAGGTATCGGGTTTTTCCCGGTACCTTTTTTCTGTATATTGAAAAGGCAGAGAGGCCCAAACTCTTCGCCTGCCTTTTGCGGGGCATTTTCGTTATTCACAGGATTGCGGGGCGATTTTTTTGATATACGGATTTGCACAGAAAGGTGCTTAATTGAAAGACCGGCTGTAACAAAATGCTGCAGCCGGTCTTTATGCTTTTTAAAGCTATTGTTTTCAGTCCGTTTTCTTTTCCGAGTCGGAAGCTTCTGCGGCGTGCGAAGCACAGAGGGCACAGTTGCCGGAGCAGCCGAATTCGCGTTTGCCCTCTTCGGTGTCGCGGTAGTACTGTGTGTGCGTATCGCGGTGCTTTGTGGAATTCCAAAGCTTTTCGGCGCGCGGTGCCCATTCCTTTGCAAAGTCTACGCATTTATCGCAAAGCTCATCGACATCCTCTTTATTTAAAAGGTCCGAGGAATGCGCTCCGCTCTCCTTTACTATTTTGCGTAAAAGCTCGGGATTTTCAAGCATCGGACAGGGCCTTAAATGATTGTCGTTAAACGGCTGACCCTTGTAATATGCGGTAAAGAGCGGACTCTTGAGTGCCTCGAGAAGCGTGTGAGTGCGTATATTTGTATCGGAATAGTGTATAAATACGCACGGCTCTATGTCACCTGCGGAATTTATGTGGAAATAGTTTCTGCCTGCCGCTATGCAGCCGCCGACATATTCGCCGTCGTCCTGGAAATCCATAACGAACATCGGCTTACCCGTTTTGCCGTTACGCATTTTGCGAAGCCAGCGGTACATATATTCCCTTTGGTCGGGAGTCGGGATAAGCTCCTTGTCGGCACCGTGACCCACGGGCATATAGTTGAAATAAAATGCGAATTTCGAGCCGTTTTCTATCATCTTGTCGATGAAATCGTCGCTCGTTACGTATTCGTCGTTTTTGCGCGTGTAGCAGACCGAAATGCCGAAGAGGCATTTGTTCTTTTTAAGAAGCTCCATCGCCTTGAGCGTGGCATTGTAAGCTCCCTCGCCGCGGCGCCAGTCGTTTGACTCCTCCGTGCCCTCAATGCTCATGGCAAGGGCGACGTTGCCGACTCTTTTAAGGTCATCACAGAATTTTTGGTCTACAAGCGTTGCGTTTGTGTATATTAAAAATACGCAATCCTGATTGTTTGCGGCAAGCTCTATTATGTCGTTTTTGCGTATGAGCGGCTCGCCGCCGGTGAGCATATATACATGGGTGCCGAGTGCCTTGCCCTGAGAGACTATGCTCTGCATTTCTTCGTTCGTAAGGCTTTGCTTGTGGCCGTATTCCGCAGCCCAACAGCCCTTGCAGTGGAGGTTACACGCGCTCGTGGGGTCAAAAAGGATTATGAACGGCACGTTGCAGTGAAGCTTTTCGCGATTTCTGCGAACGGTCTTTGTGCCGTAGTATCCTGCGTCAAAGCCGAACGCCATAATCATTTTTTTGATTACATCGCGGTCAATGTCGTTTAAAATGCCGAGGGCGTACTTGGTCCATACATTATTATCATCCCGGACGACTTCCCTCATCTTTTTAAGATTGCCTGCGGGGAATATGTTTTTGGTTAGCTTTTCCGCCACCGACAGCATTTTGCAGATGTTTTCCTGCGGATTCTTGTCAATGTATTTCATTACCTTGTCAAGCGTTACTTTAACCGCTGCTCTTTGCAGCTTGTGTGAATCTGACATAATTCGTAAGTCCTCCGTGGAATGCGGTATAGTTAATATTATTTTGCCGCATTTTGTGCCGTAATTATAGCATAAATATATTTTTTTGTAAACCGAACTAAGCCTGTTTCGCCGATTTAATACACTTTATCACGCATTTGTTTATTTTTTAACAATGTCTGCTTGAACATCATAAGCCGCACGTGTTCAATGTGATTATTAACTTCAAAAAGCTGATTTTGTTTGCCGTCGCGAAAAAAATAAAAATACTGCGGATTTTTGGAATTGCGGTAATTAAATTTTTTATAAAGCTGTGGAATTTTTGACGCTTATATGATACAATAATAAATAATTATAGGCTTTAAAAGCCGTGCCTTGCCGCGAGAAAAACAGCACTCGGGGCGAGGTGCTTTCAAAAAACTATTTCGGAGGCGTTCTCGCAATATGGAAATTACTCCAAAGCTTTCTGTTACCGAAGATAAAATAAGGCTTTTGACCGTAAAAACCGATATGTTCAAAACGGCGTGCCTTACGCTTAACGTGTTGGTGCCGATGGGTGAATATGCGGCCGAATATGCCGTGCTGTCATCGTATTTGGTGCATTCGTCAAAAAAATACGATTCGCTTATAAAGCTGAACTCACGCTTGGAGGAGCTTTACGGCGCACTTTTGTCGGGCAGCATTTCAAGACACGGCGAGAATTATCGTATACAGCTTTCGATAACCTGCATAGACGACAGTCTCACCTTTGACGGCAAGAGCGTCACGGGCGCGTCGCTGGAGTTGCTTTTGTCGCTTCTTACAAAACCGTCGGCGGACGAAAACGGATTTTCACCGGAGCAGCTGTCAACGGAAATACGTCTTACCGCAGAGGACATTGAGAGTGAAATCAACGATAAACGTTCATATGCGATGACTCGTATGCTCGAGACGATGTGTGCCGACGAAATCTACGGACTTACCAAAAACGAAATTCTCGAAAACGTGAAAAAGGTCACTCCGCAATCGCTGCTTGCCGCGTGGAAATTTATGCTGAAAAACGGCATAATTCAGCTGAACGCCATAGGCAATATTTCGGAGGACGATTGTAAAAAGAAATTACGCGAGGCTTTTTCGGACGTCGGCGAGAGAACGCCGTATGAGCCGGAGACCGTTTTTGTCGAAGAGGCGGAGGATTTAACCGAGCTTACCGAGGAGCTTACCATGAATCAGAGCAAGCTTGTTCTCGGCTTCAGAGGCGGTATGACCGATGAAAACGACGACTTTTATTCGCGCCGCATTATGACGGACGTTTTCGGCGGCGGCCCGTATTCGAGACTTTTTATGAATGTACGCGAAAAGCTCAGCCTTTGCTATTATTGCTCGGCAAGGCTTATAAGAGGCAAGGGCATAATCGTTATACAGAGCGGAATCGAAAAAGAAAACAGGCAAAAGGTGCTTGATGAAATAAACAGGCAGCTTGACATTATGAAGAACGGCGAATTTTCGGACGAGGATTTTGAAGCCTCCAAAAAAGCCATATGCGACGCATACCGCAGCTTCAACGATACTCCCGATGCGCTTGACATATATTACGGCACGCAGCTGACGGGCGATATAGTAACACCGGATGAGGCAATAGAAAACTTCCTTGCTGTCACAAGGGACGACGTCAAGAAAACGGCTTGCGCGCTCTCGCTCGATACCGTTTATATGCTTGCGGGAACGGATAAGGAGGACGGCGCAGATGAATAACGTCACAGAAATCAAAAACGAAAAGCTCGGTGAGAGCTATTACGAAATAAAACATCAGTCGGGGCTTAAAATTCTTGTGTATCCAAAAAAGAACTATGCGTCGTCATATGCCATGTTCGGTACGCGCTACGGCTCCATAGATACGCAGTTTAAGCTTTCGGGCGAAAAAGAGTTTACCGAAGTACCTGAGGGTATAGCGCATTTTCTTGAGCACAAGCTTTTTGAGAGCGAGGATCTCGACGCATTTCAGCGTTACGCCGCAACGGGTGCAAGCGCAAACGCATATACGAGCTTTGATAAGACCTGTTATCTGTTTTCATGCTCGGGCGACTTTAAGGGCTCTCTCGAAATTTTACTCGACTTTGTAACCCATCCGTATTTTACGCCCGAAACAGTTGAAAAAGAACAGGGCATAATCGGTCAGGAAATTAAAATGTGTCAGGACGAGCCCTCCTGGGAGGTGCTCTTCGGTATGCTCCGCGGAATGTACAAAAAGCATCCCGTGAGAATAGACATTGCCGGAACCGTGGAGTCTATATCTCACATAACGGCGGAGCTGCTCTACAAATGCTACGGCACCTTTTACAATCTTTCGAATATGGTGCTCTGCGTCGCGGGCAATGTTGATGTTGACACGGTTTTGTCCGTAGCTGACAAGGTGCTTAAAAAGCAGCCCGAAAAAAAGATTGAGAGAAAATTCCACGAGGAGCCGAAAGAGGTCTGCGAAAGCTACGTGGAGGAGTATTTACCCGTAGCCACGCCGGTTTTTGCACTCGGCTACAAGGAGGATGTTAAAACCCCTGAGCGCAGTCTTAAAGACGTTATATGCAGTAATATAATTCTTGAGCTTGTTGTCGGCAAGACGTCAAAGCTTTATTCCGATATGCTCTCCGACGGGCTTATAAACACCGCATTCGGCTTTGAATTTTTTGAGGGCTACGGCTATGCCTGCCAGATATATTCCGGCGAGAGCCGCGATCCCGAAAAAGTTAGAGAGCTGATCTCCGGTAAGATAAACGAGCTTAAAAGGGACGGCGTGGACGAAAAGGACTTCGAGCGCATACGCCGCAAGCTGTATGGCAGAGCGGTGTTCGATTTTAACGATATAGAGTCTATTGCCAACGAGATGGTATCGGCGACCTTTAACGGAGAGACCGTTTTCTCGGGAATGGAGGTGCTTGAAAATCTCACCAAGGAAGATGTTGAAAAGAGACTTTTAAGCTCCGTTGACACCGAAAACTGCGTGCTCTCGGTTATAAAGAGCAATTAAAGGAGAAAAGAAGATATGACTTTTTTGACCGACGGCACGGCGGTAAAATTTACCGGAATAGACCACACGTTCAATGTGTATTCGACCTTTGTAGAGTTCAATATCGGTTCTTCCGTGTTCAGTATTAAATTCTACGGGCTTATTATAGCGTTCGGCTTTTTGCTCGCGGTGCTTTTCGGCGGCAGAATGGCTTACAAGTGGAAGATGGATTTAAACAAAATGCTTGACGTGCTGCTGTACGGAACGATAGGCGGAATTATAGGCGCAAGGCTTTACTATGTAGCCTTTGAGTGGGATTATTACAGCCAAAATCTTTCGGAAATTCCGAAAATTTGGAACGGCGGGCTTGCAATCTACGGCGGACTTATCGGCGGAATAATCGCCGCAGCCATAACCTGTAAGGTTGATAAAATGGACTTTTTAAAGCTGCTTGACCTTGCCGGAATGAGCTTTTTGATAGGCCAGGGCATCGGCAGATGGGGCAATTATGCAAATCAAGAGGCGTTCGGTACAAATACGACAATGCCGTGGGGCATGACAAGCTCCAAGGTTGTCGATTACATAGTGTCAAATCAGGCTCTGTTCAGGGCAAAGGGCATAGAGATGTCTCCGAATGTTCCCGTTCACCCGACGTTCCTGTATGAATCCGTATGGTGCCTTTTGGGCTTTTTGGTAATATATATCATTTGTCGCAAATTCTACAAATTCAGCGGGCAGCTCATACTTTGCTACGGCGTTATATACGGAGCGGAGAGAGCGGTGGTCGAGGGACTTCGCACGGACAGTCTTTATATAGGCTCGTCAAATCTTCGTGTTTCACAGCTTTTGTCAATGGTTATAGCTGTCGTTTGCTTTGCGATACTTACGGCAAAGCTTGTTTCGCTGAAAAAACATCCCAAGCCGTTTTCACCCGTAGAGGTGCGCGAGGATGCCGAAAAATCGGACGCGTTAAAGGACGGCAAGGAGGATAAAAAGAAAAATAAAATCAGCGCGGAAAAACGCCGCGAGATGATGAGACAAAAGGAGCGCAAAAACGATGGCGACGATAATTGACGGTAAAGCCGTTTCTGCCTTTTTGAAGGACGGTATAAAAAAGGAGTGCCTTGAATTAAAGGAAAAAGGCGTTTCCGTTTGCCTTGCTGTTATAATAGTGGGCGACGATCCCGCCTCAAGGACATACGTAAACAATAAGAAAAAGGCGTGCGAGGCCGTAGGTATAATCTCGCGCGAATATGCTTTGCCGGCAGATACGTCTATGGCGGAGCTGCTCGCACTTATAGACGAGCTTAATAATGACAGAGAGGTAAACGGCATACTCTGTCAGCTGCCGCTGCCGAAGGGACTTTCTGACGAGCTTGTGATAAAGGCAATCTCGCCGAAAAAGGACGTTGACGCCTTTAGCGCAGAAAACGTCGGGCATATTATGATAGGCGACCACACGTTTTTGCCGTGTACGCCTGCCGGAATTATGGAAATGCTGAAATATTACAATATCGATGTCTGCGGCAAGGAATGTGTCGTTGTAGGCAGAAGCAATATTGTGGGTAAGCCGATGGCTATGCTGCTGCTTCAGCAGAACGGCACCGTTACGATTTGCCACTCTAAGACGAAAAATCTCAAAGAGGTTACACGTCGCGCCGACATTCTTGTTGCCGCCGTCGGTAAGCCGTACTTTGTAACCGCCGATATGGTAAAGGACGGTGCGGTGGTTATAGACGTAGGTATGGACAGAAACAGCGAGGGCAAGCTCTGCGGCGACGTGGATTTTGCCGAGGTAAGCAAAAAGGCGTCTTACATAACTCCCGTTCCGGGCGGCGTAGGCCCAATGACAATAGCGACACTTCTTAAAAACACCGTTACCGCCGCAAAGCAGCAAAACGGTCTTATATAAATATTATTTGAAAGGGGTTTGTACTTTGAGCGAAAAACCTAAATTCTATATAACTACGGCTATTGCGTACACTTCGCGTAAGCCGCATATCGGCAACAGCTATGAAATAGTTTTGACCGATGCAATAGCGAGATACAAAAGACTTCAGGGCTACGATGTGTTTTTCCTTACGGGAACGGACGAGCACGGGCAGAAGATTGAAGAATATGCAAAAGAGGCCGGTGTGTCTCCTAAGGAGTATGTCGATAAGGTGTCGGGCGAAATACGCGCCATTTGCGACGTACTTAACACCACATATGATAAGTTCATAAGAACCACCGACCCGTACCACGAAAAAATAGTTGCAAAGATTTTCAAAAAGCTCTATGAACAGGGCGATATATACAAGAGCGAGTACGAGGGAATGTACTGCACCCCGTGCGAGAGCTTTTGGACCGAGAGCCAGCTTGTAGACGGCAAGTGCCCCGACTGCGGCAGAGAGGTTAAAAAGGCAAAAGAGGAGGCGTATTTCCTGCGCCTTTCAAAATATCAGAAGCAGCTTGAGGACTACATCGAGAGCCACGACGATTTCATTTATCCCGAAGCTCGCAAAAAAGAGATGCTCAACAACTTTATTAAACCCGGACTTCAGGATTTGTGCGTTTCGAGAACGTCATTTAAATGGGGCATTCCCGTGACGTTTGACCCGAATCACGTCATCTATGTTTGGATAGACGCACTTTCAAACTATATCACGGCGCTCGGCTACGATCCCGACGGCTCAAGCGATATGTATAAAAAGTATTGGCCTGCCGATGTTCATATCATAGGCAAGGATATTGTGAGATTCCACACCATTTACTGGCCGATTATGCTTATGGCTCTCGGCGAGCCTCTTCCGAAGCAGGTATACGGTCACCCGTGGCTGCTTTTCGGCGAGGATAAAATGTCAAAATCCCGCGGAAACGTCATTTATGCCGACGACCTTGTAAAGGATTTCGGCGTTGACGCGGTGCGTTACTATCTTCTCTCCGAGATGCCACACGCGCAGGACGGCTCCATAACGTACGAATCACTTATCGAGAGATACAATTCCGACCTTGCCAACACCATAGGCAACCTTGTTAACAGAACCGTTGCCATGCAGAATAAATATTTTGACGGCGTAATTGCCGCTCCCGCCGACAAAGAGCCGCTTGACGACGAAATATCATCGCTTGCTTTGAAGACCGTGGCTGAGGTTGACAGGTGCTTTGACGAATACAAGATAAGCGACGCTACGGAGAACATTCTCACTCTTGCACGCCGCCTTAATAAGTATATCGACGAGACTACGCCCTGGGCACTCGCAAAGGACGAGAGCAAAAAGGGCAGACTCGGCACGGTGCTTTACAATTTGCTTGAGGGTATACGTTTCCTTGCGGTGCTCTTAACTCCGTTTATGCCCGATACGGCAGAAAAAATATTTGAGCAGATAGGCACAAACGAACGCTCGTACGAGAGCCTCAAAGCCTTCGGCACGTTAAAGTCTGGTGAAAAAGTGGGAACTCCCACGCCGCTGTTTAACCGTATAGACGGTGAAAAGCTCATAGAGGAGCTGACCGCCAAGCAGAAGGAGCAGCAGAAGGCCGAAAAGAAAATGATAAATTCGCTTGAGGGCGTTGCCGAGATAGGCATTGACGATTTCGCAAAGGTTGAGCTTCGCGTGGCCGAGGTCAAGTCGTGCGAAAAGGTTCCGAAAGCGAAAAAGCTGTTAAAGCTCACGCTCGATGACGGCACGGGCAAGGACAGAACCGTGGCGAGCGGTATCGCAAAATGGTATGCGCCCGAGGACCTTGTAGGCAAAAAGGTGGTTGTTGTCGCAAACTTAAAGCCTGCGGTGCTGTGCGGAGTGGAATCAAACGGTATGATACTTGCCGCAGACTGCTCCGAGGACGATGTTAAAGTTGTGTTCGTTGACAAGAGTATGCCGAACGGCTCAAAAATAAGATAATGTATAAAAATATATTTGATACGCACGCGCACTATGAGGACGAGCAGTTTGACTGCGACCGCGATGAGCTGCTGTCTTCGTTTCCCGAAAACGGTATATCGGGCGTCGTCACCTGCGGTACGGACATAATAACGAGCGAGAAGTCGATAGCTCTTGCGGAAAAATATCCGTTTATCTATGCCGCCGTCGGTTTCCACGCGCTGAATCTCGATTCGTTGACCGCCGACTGGTGCGGCGATATAAAAAAGCTTGCCGCGCAAAAAAAGGTGGTGGCAATCGGTGAAATCGGGCTCGATTATCACTACGAAAGAGACAGCCGCGAAAAACAGCTCGAGGTATTCGAAAAACAGCTTGTGCTTGCAAATGAGCTGTCGCTGCCCGTTATAGTTCACGACCGCGAAGCGCATGAGGACACGCTGAATTTGCTTAAAAAGCACCGTCCGCGCGGAGTCGTGCACTGCTTTTCGGGGAGCGTGGAGACGGCAAAGGAGATTATAAAGCTCGGTATGTATATAGGCCTCGGCGGAGCGGTCACATTTAAAAATGCGGTAAAGCCGGCAGAGGTCGCGGCTTTTGTGCCGAAGGACAGGCTTTTGCTTGAAACCGACGCGCCGTATATGTCGCCCGTGCCTTACAGGGGTAAACGATGCACATCGCTCTTGATTCCTTATACCGCGGAAAAAATAGCTGCGGTGAGGGGCGAAGCGGTAGAAGAGCTGCTTTTTGAGACCGATAAAAACGCGCGCACTCTCTTTCGCATAGGTTCGTTGGTTTAACCGACGGCAAAACACTTTATGTGCAAATTTAACAAAAAAGTTATTGACAACTGACATTTTATATGATACATTACAGACAGATGACACGCCTTTAAGCGGAAGAGTGTGTCGGGGCAAATGCGGTCTGTGCGGTGTAATGTAAACAAGGATTTAGAGCTGTGGACCCTTTGCCCACAGCTCTTTTTGCGTTTTTCGGGAGGTGATCGGAAAGCGAATCAAAAAAAGCGTTACTCCCTTTCAATATAAAATAAGGAGTTGGTATTTATGTTAAATACGAGAGATAAAATTTTAATTTCTCTGACTGCGGTTTTGCAGGCGGTGTACGGCGCGGTTTTTATTTACCGTATGTTTGCGTGGAAAACTCTTATCGCGGGTGGCGAAAGCGACCTGCTTGAGCTTGAAATAAGCCTTGCGGCACTGTTTGCCGTAACCGTTATTTTCTCTGTTATAATGCGTAATTTGCCGGCTAAAATATACAGCCTGCCGGCTCTTTGCTGTCCTCTGCTGTTTCAGCTGGCGGCGGTATGCGGTTTCGCGGGTTCCGCATACGATTCCGATTGGAACGTGCGTTTTACGGCGGCAGGCGTAATTGCAATTATCGCTTTTGCGGTCATTACCGTATGCACGATAGTAATTGAGCTTCGTCACGTGCTTAAAAAAGCCGATAAATGAGGCATTGCAATATAACAACAGGAGATGATAACAATGTTAAAGACAAGAGATAAGGCTCTTATTTCTCTGACTGCGCTTTTTCAGGCGGCACTCGGCATTTTCGGCTTTTTGCGTATGCTTGTGAGAAAAGAGATATTTTGTAATGAAAATGATTTACCGGCGGCAGTATCGATGCTCGTCTTGCTGTTTGTCGTTACATTCGCATTTGCGGTCATAATGCGTGACTTGCCGTCAAAGACGTATGTTATACCCGCATTTTCAATGCCGATGATTTTTTTGATCGCCGGTTTTCTCGGCACAGGCGCCGATTTTGACGCGGCAGGGGTCGCGCACATGACGGCCGGCGGCACAGCTTCCGTGATTATTTTTGCGGTCGGTACGGCAGGTATTGTAACATACGAGCTTTGCACGGCATTTAAAAAGAACAACAATTAAAATTCGATTTAATTTATGCCGAATGTAAATTCGGGCAGAAAAAAGGAGCCGCAGTTCAAGGCTGAGCGTTCATAAGGAAGTTCGGTTTCTCGCATAAAAATTCCTTATGCTTTTGTCAAAAAGCCTCGCAAGGCGACAGCCTTGCTTCGTTTCCTGACTTCGGCATAAAAAATTTTTACGGCTACGAAACTGCGGAGCACTTCAAAATGATGTATTGATGTATTTTTGATACAAAAAATAGATAACCCCTCGGATGAGACCGGCTCATCTGAGGGGTTAATTTGTTATTGTGCAAAAGATGTTATTTTGAAGCAAAACTGCCTCATAAACACTCAGCCAAGACTGCGGCTCCAGTTGGTTTTTGCGTATAAATTATACTATACCCTGTGCCATCATCGCGTCGGCTACCTTTAAGAAACCTGCAATGTTTGCGCCGGCAACAAAGTCGTCGGGGGTACTGTATTCCTTTGCGGCATTTGCCATGTGGCCGTAAATGCTCTCCATAATATCCTTGAGTTTTTCATCAACCTCATCAAAGGTCCAAATCATACGTGCGCTGTTCTGGCTCATTTCAAGCGCAGAGGTTGCAACGCCGCCTGCGTTTGCCGCTTTCGCCGGAGCAAAGAGAACCTTGCTCTGTAAAAATGCGTTTGTCGCGTCGATGGTGGATGGCATATTTGCGCCCTCACCTACTGCTATGCAGCCGTTTTTAATAAGCTCTTTTGCGTCGTCAAGTGACAGCTCGTTCTGAGTGGCGCACGGCAGAGCTACGTCACAGGGAACCTCCCATACTCTCTTGCCGGGAACGAATTTTGCGGTGGGCTTTAATTCGGTGTACCTTACTATTCTCGCTCTTTCCTGCTCCTTGACCTGCTTTAAGAGCGCGATGTCTATGCCGTCCTTATCGTAGACATATCCGCTTGAGTCGCTTGCGGTAACTACCTTTGCGCCAAACATTTGAGCTTTTTCTATGGCGTAAATTGCAACGTTGCCCGAGCCCGAAACGGCAACCGTTTTGCCCTCGATGGAATTGCCGTGATTCTTTAACATCTCCTCAACGAGATAGATAAGGCCGTAACCGGTAGCCTCTGTTCTTGCGAGCGAGCCGCCGTAGGAGAGACCCTTACCGGTGAGCACGCCCTCGTGGCGGCCGGTAATTTTTTTGTACTGACCGAAGAGGTAGCCTATCTCTCTGCCGCCTACGCCTATATCGCCTGCAGGCACGTCGGAGTTGGGGCCTATAACCTTGTAAAGCTCTGTCATAAAGCACTGGCAAAATCTCATTATTTCGTAGTCGCTCTTACCCTTGGGGTCAAAATCCGAACCGCCCTTGCCGCCGCCTATGGGAAGACCGGTAAGCGAGTTTTTGAAAGTCTGCTCAAAGCCGAGGAATTTAATTATACTCATATTGACCGACGGGTGGAAGCGAAGGCCGCCCTTGTAAGGACCTATCGCGCTGTTAAACTGAACACGGTAGCCGCGGTTTACGTGAACCGTGCCGTTGTCGTCAACCCACGGAACTCTGAATACGGTTGCCTTTTCCGGTGCCACAAGCCTCTCAAGAAGAGCCGCTTTCTGATACTGCGGATTTCTCTCAACGGCAGGCTCTATGGATTTAAGAACCTCGGTGACAGCTTGGCAAAATTCGGGTTGATAGTCGTACCTTGTCGTTGTGCGGTTAAGCACTTCGTCAATATAGCTCATTTTTAGTCTCCTTTTCGGCACCGAGCGAATAAAGCCCCGCACCGTTTTTATTACGGTATATATTTTATATTATGTGCTTTATATTTGCAAGAAACACGGCGTAAAATTTCATTTTGCCTCCGTCGATACTTTTGTGTATTATAACGATAAAGTGAATTTGCATTCGCCGAGACACGTGAAAACAAACAAAAATGCGTAAAAAGACATTTAAAAAAATAATTACCGTGACAAAAAAGATGAATAACCGCACTTATAAACTTTCAAATAATTTCGGTGTTCGGATAGTAGTGTGCGAGAATTTCCTCGTAAGTGCTGCCCTGTTTTGCCATATAATCCGCCCCGTACTGCGACATACCGACGCTGTGACCGTAGCCGTATGTCTTAAAGAAAAACGCACCGTCCTTTTGCTCGAGCGTAAACGCCGGACTTCTCAGCGAAAAAAGTGCTCTGAAGGAGTTTCCGGTAAAGCTCTTGCCGCCGACCTTCAGGCTTTTCACCACGCCGGAGCCGCTGTCCGTGTAGACTATATCGGTTATCCAGCCGCTTTGGTCGTCTCCCAAGACTATTTCGGGGTCGTTTTTTGTGTATTCTCTGACCTCGTCCGCGGAGAGAGATATTTCCTTTATGCAGTCCGGCGAGAGCTTGTCGCCGGGACTTGTGACCGAGACGAGATATTCGATTTTTCCGCCCCATATATTTTCGGCACTCTCGGTTCTGCTGGGTGAAATTGCACAGTACGCCGCCACTATCGGCTCGCCGTTAAACACTATTGTTTTGCCGAGAACGTCATTTACCGCCTCCTCCGTTTTGGCTCGGTATTCGTCGTATTTATCGCCCCATTTTTCCTTTTGTGTTTCGGTGTCGTAATAGCCCTGATGACGTCCGGGGTCGTCCGATATGTCGGCGCCCGAAAGCGAGGAATCGGGATTTTTCTTAAGCCTTACAAGGTTTGTATAGGCGCATACCGCCTGTGCTTTTAAGGCCTCCGTGCTGTATGTTGCGGGCATTTCGGCGGCGACACAGCCTATTATGTATTCCTTTGTTGAGGCGGTTGCCACGTTGCCGCTTGCGGCTGATTTTATTTTTACGCTGTCGGATTTTTCGTCAAGCAGCTTTTCCTCGTCCTCGCTGTCGTTCTCCTTTTGAAAGGTGCTTTTGACGTTGGAGAGAGAAAAGGAGGAGTAGTCGAGCGATAACAGCGGCGTAAGTATCATAAAAAGTGCCAAAACAAAGCATAAAATACCGTATGTTTTCATAATTGACCTCCCTAATTTTATTGACTTATTGCGATTTTTAATATAAAATATTATATCTATAATTATATGCTTAGAATGAGTTAATATGTCCGCTTAAATGTAAGTCAGGAGGTTTTAAATTTGTCTTACAACCATTCTCCTAAACTTGACGATTCGCTCTCGTCCCTGAAGAAAGAGCTTATACGCAATAACCAGATAAAGCTTGATGATTATCATCGTTACGACGTAAAGCGCGGCTTGCGTAATTCCGACGGCACCGGTGTTATGGCGGGGCTTTCGAGAATATGCTCTGTTGAGGGTTATTACATAGACGACGGTGAAAGAGTGCCGAAGGAGGGCAAGCTTATTTACCGCGGTATAAATATGACCGATATAGTGAGAAACTGCCAAAAGGAAAACCGCTTCGGTTACGAAGAGGTGGTTTGGCTGCTTCTTCTCGGTGATTTGCCGACACAGGACCAGCTAGATAAATTCAGAGCGGTTCTCGCCGAGGCAAGAGAGCTCCCCGACGAATTCATAGAGGATATGATAATGAAGGCTCCGTCGCCGAATATTATGAATAAGGTCGCAAGGAGCGTTCTCGCGCTGTATTCATATGACAACAATCCCGACGATCTTTCAATAGAAAATGTGCTGCGTCAGTCCATTAAGCTCATAGCGCAGATACCCACCATTATGTCATATGCGTATCAGGTAAAGCGCAGAGCATACGACCACAAGAGTATGTATATCCACCAGAACGATAAAGCGCTCTCCACGGCGGAGTCCATACTCCATACAATAAGGAGCGACCGCAAGTTTACCGATGAAGAGGCTGAAATACTTGACCTGTGTATGATTATTCACGCCGATCACGGCGGCGGAAACAACTCCACGTTTACAACACGCTGCATAACCTCAACGGGAACGGATACCTATTCCGCAATCGCCGCAGGTATAGGCTCGCTCAAGGGTCCGAAGCACGGCGGCGCGAATATTCAGGTTCACAATATGATAGCCGACCTCAAAAAAACCGTCAGCAACCCGACAGACGAGGGCCAGGTGGCGGACTATCTCACCAAGGTTATTCATAAAGAGGCAGGCGACAGAACAGGCCTTATCTACGGTATGGGTCACGCAGTATATACTCTTTCCGACCCGCGCGCCGTACTCTTAAAGGAATTTGCCTCGCAAAAGGCGGAAAAATACGGATTTGCCGATGACTACAAGATAATTTCTCTTGTCGAAGAGCTCACTCCCGAGCTTTTCTATAAGTATAAGGGCGAAAAGAAAAAGATGTGCGCAAACGTGGATCTTTATTCGGGGCTTATATACGATATGCTCAGAATTCCGCCGGAGCTTTTCACTCCGATGTTTATGGCGGCAAGAATTTCCGGCTGGTGCGCTCACCGTCTTGAGGAGCTGTGCTCCGGCAGCCGCATAATGCGACCCGCATACAAGAGCGTCGCTCTTCCGAGAGCGTTTGTTCCGATTGCCGAACGCAATGTTGACCACATAGTGCCGGATTACGTTCCGTCCGAGGAAAGATAAAAACGGAAGGACTCTTATAAATGAAAAAAACGGGCTTCGAAAAAAGCTTTAATTTTAAACAGATTCTCATAACGCTTGCCGCAGGAGCGGCCGTGCTGTTGCCGGTGCGTATATATCAGCTGTTTGCGATAATAGATACGGGCAGTACGGGATTTTACAAAAAAATCGATTTCAGCGTTTACTTTATGTATGTCGCAGTTGTTGTGTTTACGGCACTGCTTATCGTGTTTTCGAGGCTTTCCGATGATACGAGAGCTTCAAGACCCGCTATGTGCAAAAACAAGCTTCTCGGAGCGGCGGCCGTTGTTATGGCTGTCGGTACGGCATATGATTCTGCGGATTCGATGCTGTCGTTCTCCGCGTCCTGCAGCGATTTTTCGAGTAACCTCGACGTGTCGTTTATGAGATATTTTTTCTCAAACGGGATGTTTGCGTCGCTTTTTGAGAGCATATTCGGAATAATCGCCTGTGTTTATTTTATAGTTTTTGCACTTTCGTATTTTAATGACAAGGCCGATTTTACATCTTATAAGGTGCTCGCTCTGGCTCCGCTTTTCTGGGCTATGTGCAAAATGATAACAAGGTTTATGACCAAGATCAGCTTTATAAACGTTTCGGAGCTTATGCTCGAAATGCTTGAGCTTGCGCTTGTGATGCTGTTCTTTATGTCGTTTGCGAAGATTTCCTCCGACGTTGCCGACAAGGGCGAGTTTAAAAAGCTTGTCTCATACGGTATGCCGGCTGCGATGCTGGCGGCGGTGATAGGCGTTTCCCGTCTTGTAATTACGCTGTGCGGAAAAAGAGACCGCCTGCCGTCCGAGCTCGGATTTTCCGTAACCGATCCGGCATTTGCGTTTTTTGCGATTGTATATATACGCCATCAGATGAAGCACGGCAGACCGGAGTCCGAGGACAATGCGCCGAGTGAGGACGAAACGGCAGCCAAGGCTGACAAAATCAACTGACATATCGGCGGTGTAAATAATTATGTTTCTTTCCGACGTGGCAACAGCCGCGAAGCAGGTGTTTATTCTCTATATACTGGTTCTTCTCGGCTTTATATGCGACAGGACTAAAATCTATACGGAAAAAGCGGCAAGGCTCACAAACGACCTGCTTTTTTATATAGTTACGCCTGCCATAATAATTCAGTCATTTTCGTCCGTCGAAATGTCCGGTGAAAATGTTCGCGGTATGCTGATGTCGTTTCTGGGAGGAACGATTTTGCACGTCGTTGCAATAGTGATTTGTATTCCGTTTTGGCGCAAGACCGACAAAAATCTGTCGTGCATATATAAGTATGCGGCGATATACGGAAATGTCGGCTATATGGCATTGCCGCTCGCCGAGGCAGAGCTCGGAGCCGAGGGCGTGTTCTTTTGCTCGGGTGTGTTGATTCCGTTTAATATATTCGCATTTACGCACGGCATCTATCTTATGTCGGGCGAAAGCGCGAAAAAAACCGGCTTCAATCCGAAATGGCTGATACTCAATCCCGGAGTAGTGTCGGTGCTTTTGGGACTGCCGCTGTTTTTCTTTAATATCAGGCTTCCGTCTCTTATTTCGGTTCCCGTGAATTACGTTGCCGGTCTTAATACGCCGCTTGCCATGATAATGTTCGGCACATATCTTTCAAAAACAAATCTGAAAACGATGTTTTTAAAAAAGGACACTTATCTCGTATCGTTTTTAAAGCTTATAGCTTTGCCGGCTGTGATTTTGGCGGTGCTAAAGCTAATGGGCGTAAAGGGAACACTTTTGACGGCGCTTATAATTTCCGCGTCGGCACCGAGTGCAAACAATACCGTTATGTTTGCGGCAAAGTACGGCAAGGACAGTGCCGCGGCCTCACAGGTCGTCGCCGTGGCAAGCCTTCTGTCGATAATAACAATGCCGCTGTTTATAGCACTTTCGCAAATATAAATTCATATGTCGTTTTAAATTGAAAGGAGGACATTATGAAACTTTTAATAGCTATTGTCAACAACGAGGATGCATCCTTGGTTATCTCAGAGCTTAACAAGGCGGGCTTTATGGTAACAAAGCTTGCCACCTCCGGCGGATTTCTCCGTGCGGGTAACGTCACCATGCTCACGGGTGTGGAGGACGAAAAGGTCGGTGACGCGCTTGCCGTAATAGAGGAGTTTTCAAGTCAGCGCAAGCAGATTACTCCCGTTAATTCAACATATATAGGCGATTCCATGCTGACCGTTCCCGTTGAGGTTTCGGTTGGCGGAGCCACGGTCTTTGTGGTGGATGTCGAGCAGTTCTATAAGATATGACGGCAGACATTTCTTCATTCGGCGAGAGCTTTAAAAAAGAGGTTTTGCCGTATATAAACACCTTATCGTTCCCTAATACAATGCTTATTGAGGGCGGCTCTGCCGAGCTGCGGCTTTCGGCGGCGCGTTTTATAGCGCAGAGCCTGCTTTGCGTGGGCAGCGGCGCACATCCGTGCGGTGTTTGCCCGTCCTGCGTGAAATGTGAGGCTTTGTCGCACCCTGATATGCGTGAATACGGAGACATAAGCTCCGACGCGGCTTTTAAGGTTGACGCCTGCCGCGCCGTGCGCTCCGATTGCTTTGTCCTGCCGAATGACGGTGACAAAAAGGTGTACATTTTAAAAGAAGTTCAAAATATGAACGACAGCGGTGAGAACGCACTTCTCAAAATATTTGAGGAGCCGCCCTCATACGTGTATTTTATTATGACGTGTCCGAGCCGCTCGGCTATGCTTGACACGGTGCTGTCGCGTGCGACGGTATTTTCGCTCGGGTCTGAAAATGACTCGGCTCTTTTTGACGAGGATACCGCCGATTTGGCGCAAAAAATAGCTAAGGCGCTGTTAAGTCCCGCGGAAACGTCTCTTTTGGCTGCGGTGAGCCCTCTTGAAAAGGACAGGGCGGGATTTAAAAATACGGTTCTCTGTCTCAAAAGCATTTTCCTCGACGCCGTTAAAATCAAGCTGCATGCGGCGGCGACTCCGGAATTTTCCGAAACGGCAGGAGAGCTGTCCTCGGCACTCACGGCCGATAAATTATACCGATGCTGCGGCGTGCTCGATGAGCTTTTTGACGGCGCGGCAATGAATCAGAATCAAAATCTGCTGCTTACCTCGCTTTGCTATAAGCTGCGAGAGGCTGTGGGTAAATAATATAAAATAGCTCCGAAAGGAAGACATACAAATGGCAGAAGTTGTCGGAATACGATTTAAAGAGGTGGGTAAGGTATACTACTTCGACCCTGACGGCAAGACGTTTGAGAAGGGCGACAGGGCAATAGTCGAAACCGCGCGCGGCGTGGAGTGCGGCGAGGTCACAATGGGTAACTCCGTTGTCGATGACAGCGAAATAGTAAAGCCGCTCAAATCGGTTATAAGAGCCGCTACAAAGGCCGACCTCGAAAGAGTCAGGGAAAACGCCGAAAAAGAGAAGAAGGCATTTTCCGTCTGCGAAGAAAAAATACTTAAGCACAAGCTTGATATGAAGCTTGTAAACGTTGAATACACCTTTGACGGCGGCAAGATACTGTTCTATTTCACCGCCGACGGCAGGGTGGATTTCAGAGAGCTTGTAAAGGACCTTGCGTCCGTGTTCAGGACGAGAATAGAACTAAGGCAGATAGGCGTGAGAGACGAAGCCAAAATGCTCGGCGGCTTCGGCATCTGCGGCAGACCGTTTTGCTGCAAGACCTTTCTCGGCGACTTTCAGCCTGTTTCTATAAAAATGGCAAAGGAGCAGGGCTTGTCGCTGAATCCAGTAAAAATAAGCGGCACCTGCGGCAGACTGATGTGCTGTCTTAAATACGAGCAGGACGCCTACGAGCATCTTTTAAGGCATACCCCCAAGGTCGGAGCATTTGTGGAAACGCGAGAGGGCAGAGGAACCGTTATAGAGAACAACCTTATAACGGGAATCCTGAAGATAAGGCTCGACCGCCGTCCCGACGCCGCTCCGCTTGTGGTTGACCGCCACGAGGTGAAGCTTTTAAAGGACGCGAAAATTCAGGTGGACAAGGCCGAAATAGAAGCTCTCAAGGGCATAGAATAATTAAGTTACAGACAAGGAAAAGAGGATTTGAAATATGGCATTTATTGAGGTCAGAGACGTAACCAAGACCTACAAAATGGGCGAGGTTGAGATAAAAGCCGTCGATGAAATAGGCTTCGGCATAGACAAGGGCGAATTTGTTGTAATAGTAGGTCCGAGCGGAGCCGGAAAAACGACGATACTTAACATTCTCGGCGGAATGGACACCGCTACGTCCGGCACGATTTACGTTGACAATGTAGATATAACCAAATTCAACGAAAACGAGCTTACCAAATACCGCCGCGACGACGTCGGCTTTGTATTTCAGTTCTATAACCTTGTCGGTAACCTCACAGCGATTGAAAACGTAGAGCTTGCGCTTCAAATATCAAAAAACCCGCTCAGTGCGAAGGATGTTTTGAAGGATGTCGGACTCGGCAACAGGCTTGATAATTTTCCGGCTCAGCTCTCCGGCGGCGAGCAGCAGAGAGTCTCAATAGCGCGAGCACTTGCAAAAAATCCCAAGCTGCTTTTATGTGACGAGCCTACGGGTGCGCTCGACTATATAACCGGTAAATCAATACTGAAGCTCTTGCAGGACACTTGCCGTGAAAAAGGAGTTACGGTTATTGTAATCACCCACAACTCAGCACTAGCTCCCATGGCAGACAAGGTAATTAAGGTCAAAAACGGCAGAGTTGACAAGCTTCTTCTCAACGAGCACCCGACTCCCGTCGAGTATATCGAGTGGTAAAATACCGAATATTATATTTGACAGAGAGAGGTACACGTTAAATGACAAAAGGAATGAGAAAAGATTTTCAGCGGGAAATAAAGCTGAATTTCAGCAGGTTCCTGTCTATAACTCTTATCGTTGTTTTGGGCGTAGCGTTCTTTTCGGGACTGCGCGCCGCAAAGCCGGCCATGCAGGCCTCGGCGGATAAGCAATACGACAGTGAAAACCTTATGGATATAAGAGTCGCGGGGACTCTCGGTATGACCGATAAGGATGTTGACGCGCTTAAAAAGGTTGACGGCGTGCAGGACGCGGAGGGCACATACGAGCAGGATTTCCTCTGCGATACCGGCAACTCCGAGGCCGTTACAAAGGTAATGTCACTAAACGACGGCATAAGCCTTGTAAGAGTCAGCGAGGGGCGTTTTCCCCAGGGCTATAACGAGTGTATAGCAGACCGCAGCTTTCTTGACGCTACGGGATATAAAATAGGCGACACGGTAAAGCTCACCACAGGCACCGATGAAAAGGTGAGCAAATATCTTGCCACCGATGAATTTACGATTGTCGGCGTCGGTACGACGTCAATGTATATGGACAGCGACAGAGGTTCCGCGGCGATAGGCACGGGCAGAATAAACGGATTTTTGATAGTCCCGAAGCAGGCCTTTACGATGTCCTGCTATACAAGCGTTCATATAACCGTTAAGGATGCCATGGCACTCGGCTGCTATTCAAGCGATTACACCGAGCTTATTTCAAAGGTAAAAGACAGAATAAACGGCATAGCCGACAGACGCTGCGACATAAGATACAGCGAATATAAAAACGAAACGGCGACATATATAAACGATGCAAAGCTGAAGTTCGAAGAGGAAAAGGACACCGCAATGGGTCAGCTCGGCGACGCGTATCAGCAGCTTTTGGACGCTCAGGCGGCAATAGAAACCGGTAAGGCGGATCTTGCAAGCAAAAAGCTTGAAATACAGAATGCGCAGGACCTTATCAATTCAAACGCAAATACTCTCGTTGTAAGTCAAAGCCAGATAGACAGCGCAAAGGCCTCGCTTGTCGATGCGGAAAAAAAGTATAAGGAGCTTGAATCGCAGGTCTCGGATTCCGCGGCGGAGATTGAGAGAATGCAAAAGGAGCTTGATGACGGCAAGGGCTCCATGTCCTCTGATGAGTATCTCCAAAAGAGCTATAATCTCATAGCCGCAAAGGCGACGCTTCAGTTCTACAAAACTCAGCTTGCCAATACGCGAAACACAATAGATAATGCCAAGCAGCAGGTAGCTGCCGCTCAAACCGCCGTAAATAACGGCGGAACGGCACTTCAGGACGCGCAGAAAAAGGTCAACGAGGCTCCGGCGGCTCTTGAAGAGGCCGAAAAGCAAATTCAGGACGCTCAAATCGAGCTTGACCGCAAAAATGAGGAGTACGAGCAGGCAAAGCAGGACCTTGCCGACGAGCTTGAAGCGGCGCAACAAAAGCTTGAGGACTCCGAGGATAAGATATTAAACGTGGAAAAGCCCACATGGTATGTGCTTGACCGCGAAACCATTCCGTCTTACACGGCATATAAGAGCGATACGGACGGTATGGGCTCAATAGGCTCGGTGTTCCCTGTGATATTCTTCCTTGTTGCCGCTTTGGTATCTCTCACAACCATGACGCGAATGGTCGAGGAGCAGAGAACGCAGATAGGCACATTAAAGGCTCTCGGCTACACGAAGGGCGCGATAGCGGCAAAATATGTGCTTTATGCTCTGCTTGCTACCGCAATCGGCAGCGTGCTCGGCGTGCTTCTCGGCGAGAGCACAATACCTCTGCTCACGGTTAACACGTATAAGCTTGTGTATATAGGGCTTCATAATACCGTGGTGAAGCCGGACGTATTTGACGCATTGCTCGCTTCGCTTCTTGCGATTATTTGTACGACCGGAGCGACGCTGGCTGCGTGCTATCGCGTGCTGAGCTCATCGCCGGCACTGCTGATGCGCCCCGAGGCACCGAAGGCGGGCAAACGCATACTTCTCGAAAAAGTCGGATTTATTTGGAAGCACCTCAACTTCGCACAGAAGGCGGCTTGCAGAAATCTGTTCAGATATAAAAAACGCCTGTTTATGACAATAGCCGGCGTTGCGGGCTGTATGGCTCTGCTGCTTGTCGGCTTCGGACTCAACGATTCCATAAAATCAATGACGGGCAACCAGTTTGAAAAGGTGTGGCATTTTGCCGGTACCGCAGGTATAAATTCCGAGGCTACACGCGCGGAAAAACGTCAGTCGCTTGCCGAGGTCAATACCATGAACGGTGTTACAGAGTATTTGCAGACATATCGCTCAATGCTCTATACCGACGCAAACGGTGAAGAAAAAACCGCGTATGTAATAGTTCCGCAGGATACCTCACGAATGGCGGATTACGTTAACCTTTCGTCGCGCGACGGCAAAAACACCTATGTTATGGATGATTCCGGTGTTATCATAACCGAAAAGCTCGCCAAGACTCTCGGTGTTTCCGTGGGTGACACCGTGACCTTCAAGACGAGCGAGACAGGTACCGCAACCGAACCCGTAAAGGTTGCCGGAATAGTCGAAAACTATATGTACCACTACATTTATATGACGCCGAATGTATATAAGCAGCTTTTTAACGAGACGGCTTCGCTCAATACCATCTTCATTAAAACGGACGGTACCGTGGACGACGAGACTCTGTCAAAGCAGCTTATGGATTTGAGCGCGATAAATTCGGTTACCATGAACAGCACCACCGAGAAACAGATAAGCTCAGTTATGAACAGCCTACTGTTTATAGTTGTAATACTGATAGTTGCTGCGGGGCTTTTGGCGTTTGTGGTTCTCTATAACCTCAATAACATCAACATCACCGAGCGCAGGCGTGAGCTTGCAACGCTCAAGGTTCTCGGTTTCTACAACAAGGAGCTTGCCTTTTACGTGTACCGCGAAAATATTGTACTGACGATTTTCGGTGTGATATTCGGTATAGTTCTGGGTATAATTCTTCACGCGTATGTTATGAGCACCATTGAGACGGACTATATTATGTTCGGTAAGGAAATGACGGCTCTCAGCTATCTCGCAAGTATTTTGCTTACTGTGCTGTTTACGGCGATAGTCAACTTCGTTATGTATTTCAGGCTTAAAAAGATAGATATGGTTGAATCGCTGAAGAGCGCAGAATAAACATTTTTAATTTATATGTTGACATATATATTGTGTGGTGATATAATAGCACCACAATATATAGGCGCCGTGCAACTGACGGAAAGCCCATTTGGGCAGGCAGGCTAAACTGCCGGGGAACGCGGCGTATAAAAAGCCGACCGTCTGGGCAGCCTCTTTTTCGGAGGCTGCCCTTTTATATTGTAATTTATTTATGTATATATGCCTCGAGGCATCTGTGAAAGGAAGATGGCAAATGGAGTTTTCAAGAGCGTGGGAAGGCTTTAATCCCGGCGAATGGAACGAAAAAGTAAACGTCAGTGATTTCATCAAAAGGAATTACACGGAATATACGGGCGACAGCTCCTTTTTGAGCGGAGCCACCGAGCGCACAAAGGAGCTTATGGAAAAGTTTTCAAAGCTTCTTGACAAGGAACGTGAAAACGGCGGAGTACTCTCTGTCGATACCGAAACCGTTTCATCTCTCGTCACCTATGCGCCCGGTTATCTTGACAAGGAAAAGGAGCTTATCGTGGGTCTTCAGACCGACAGCCCCCTGCGCCGAGGTGTAAATCCCTTCGGCGGTATGCGTATGGCACGTGAGGCGGCAAAGGCTTACGGCTATGAGCTGTCCGATAAAATCGAGGACGAGTTCAGATATAAGACAACTCACAACGACGGAGTATTCAGAGCCTATACGAGTGAGATGAGAAAGGCACGCCATATTGCGCTGCTCACCGGTTTGCCCGACGCCTACGGAAGAGGCAGAATAATAGGAGACTATCGCAGAGTTGCCCTCTACGGTATGGATACGCTTATCGAATTTAAAAAGGCAGATAAAATCGCGCTTGAAAATAAGGATATGACAGAGGAGGTCATAAGGCTGCGCGAGGAGCTGCAAAAGCAGCTTAACTTTATGGAAATGCTCAAGCAAATGGCGCAGATGTACGGCTATGACATATCTTCGCCGGCAAGCAACGCGCGCGAAGCGATTCAGTGGCTTTACTTTGCATATCTTGCCGCAATCAAGGAGCAGAACGGAGCGGCTATGTCGCTCGGCAGGACAAGCACGTTCATTGACATCTATATTGAACGCGACATCAATAGGGGCGTACTCACTGAGAGCGGTGCTCAGGAGCTGATAGACGATTTTGTTATGAAACTGCGCATGGCGCGTCATCTTCGCACTCCCGAATACAATGAGCTGTTCGGCGGCGACCCTATGTGGATAACCGAGAGCATCGGCGGTATGACAAACGAGGGTAAAACTCTCGTCACGAAAAATTCGTACAGAATGCTCAATACGCTTTACACTCTCGGCTCGGCTCCGGAGCCCAATATGACTGTTCTCTGGTCGCAGGGCTTGCCCGAAAACTTTAAACGTTTTTGCGCCGAGGTTTCGGAGGACACCGACTCCATACAATATGAAAACGACGACGTTATGCGCCCGATTTACGGCGACGATTACGCCATAGCCTGCTGCGTTTCCGCTATGCAGGTAGGCAAGCAGATGCAGTTTTTCGGTGCGCGCTGCAACCTTGCAAAGCTTTTACTTCTCGCATTAAACGGCGGATATGACAATGTTTACTGCGAAAAAATAGGCCCGCAGACTAACCCGATTGAGGGCGACAGGCTTGATTACGACGAGGTGGTTGAGAGATACAAGACTTACCTTAAATGGCTTTGCAGGCTTTATGTCAATACTATGAATGTAATCCATTTTATGCACGATAAGTATGCGTATGAGAAAATCCAAATGGCACTTCACGATACCGATGTGCACCGCTTTATGGCATTCGGCGTAGCGGGACTCTCGGTTGCCGCAGACTCTCTTTCGGCTATCAAGTACGCAAACGTTAAACCAATACGTGACGAGAACGGATATATAGTCGATTTTGAGACGACAGGTGATTTCCCGAAGTACGGAAACGACGACGACCGTGTTGACAATATCGCAAAAGCATTGCTTGAGGACACAATAGCCGAGCTTCGCAAGACTCCGGCTTACAGAAACGCAGAGCATACGCTTTCGGCACTCACAATAACCTCCAATGTCGTGTACGGCAAAAAGACAGGCTCCACGCCCGACGGGAGAAAGAAGGGTGAGCCGTTTGCTCCCGGTGCCAACCCCATGCATAATCGCGAAAAGAACGGCGCGCTCGCATCGCTCAACTCGGTTGCCAAGATGCCCTATTCACAGTGCCGCGACGGAATTTCAAATACGTTTTCAATCGTTCCCGCAGCACTCGGCAAAACGAGAGACGAGAGAACGGCAAATCTTGTGTCGATTCTTGACGGCTATTTTAAAAACGGTGCGCATCACCTGAACGTCAATGTTATGAACCGCGAAATGCTTGTTGAGGCTTATAACGACCCGACTAAATATCCCAATCTCACCATTCGTGTTTCGGGCTATGCGGTCAATTTCCATAAGCTCTCAAGGGAACAGCAGAGTGAGGTCATAAAGAGAACCTTCCACGAAACAATATAACAATCAAAAAATAAAAAAAGAACGACCCTTGACAGCCGGCTCGAAAACCGACGGCCAAGGGTCGTTTTTTGATATCGGATAATTTCGGCGACTCTATTTTTCCCTTTTGACATATTTTATTATTGCCATACCTGCCGCCGCGCCGTCGCCGACGGCTTTTGATACCTGCAAAAGACCGCCTGTGCAGTCGCCTGCCGCAAAAAGGCCGTTTACGTTCGTCATCATAGAATCGTTGACCCTGATTTTGCCGCCGATTGTCACCGCTCCTGCTTTTTGGGCGAGAGCTGCCGATGATGCCACTCCGTAGGCTACGAAAAGGCCGTCGATTTTGACCTCGGTACCGTCGCGCAAAACGGCTTTTTCGATTTTTGCTTCACCCGTGAGACTCGACAACGGTTCTTTAACAATTGTAAATTCCGAGGGAAATACTGCCGTCGGCTCTTCGCCGTTTGTGAACACGGTAACGCTTTTTGATGTTTTTGCGAGAATTTTGGCCTCGTGCAGAGCGTATTCGCCGGAGCCGAGAACGCCGACATTTTTGTTTCTGTAAAAAAATGCGTCACAGACCGCGCAGTAGCTGACCCCTTTGCCTTCGAATTCGGTCAAGCCCTCTATGCTCGGTGCGAGCCGTCTGCTGCCGGTCGCCAAAAGTACCGCCTTGCACCCGTGCTTTTTGTCGTCCGAGGTGACGACGGAGAATCCGCCGTCCTCATAATCAATCGACACCGCCTGCTTGTTTGTGAATTTCACTCCGAGCCTTTCGGCACCGTCAATTCCGCGTGTCAAAAGCTCTTTTCCGCTAATCGGTTCGGCAAAGCCGTAATAGTTTTCGATTTTTTCGGCTTTTGCGAGCGCACTGTCTCCCGCGGTTATTACTGTGGTTTCAAGACCGCTGCGAATTGTATATAACGCCGCCGAAATGCCGGCAGGGCCTGCTCCGATTATGATTACATCCGACATACAAAAGCTCTCCTTGCAAAATAAAATTAAACAAATTTTTAAACATTATTATAGTTATATAATATCCGTTTTGTGCTGATTTTTCAAGAAAAACGGGTATTTTTCGGATATATGTGAGTTTTGTGTGTTATTGTGAATTTTTTTATAGTTTTTTTGACAATACAGATATAAAAGCTTATTGAAAAGCCTATCGTTTTGTGTTAGAATAACAATGTTGTATAAAAATATGGGAGGAAATCGAATGAAGTTAAAGGAACAGCTCAGTACTTTGGCTGACAACATTAAGACCTACTGGAGAAGGCCGCCCGAGGGCAAATATATGCCCTTTAAAGAGGTAGCGGCGTATTCTGTCGGCGGCATCGGTGCGTATTTCATCATAACTCTCGGTACCGCTTGTCTTCTTGCGACGGGTAACACTCTTATTTCGAGTACACTCGGCGTAAATCCGACGGATATGTATGTTCTTTATGTTATTGCAGTCCTTGCCAATATCCCGCTTACGGGAATCAGGGCAAATATTATTGATAACACAAGAAATAAAGCGGGTAAGTACAGACCCTACATAGTGTCAATGGGTATTCCGACCACAATAATCTGTGTGCTGATGGTGTGGTTCCCGTACGATAAGTTCGGTGCTTTGTTCGGTGAGGGAATGCTTTTCGGCGTAACAAGGGCATATTTTGTAAAGTGTACTTTGATACTTATTTTCAACCTGCTCTTGCATTTCTTCTATTATTTCTTCTATGACAGCTATGAGAATCTTATACACGTTCTCTCGCCGAATTCACAGGAGAGAGCCGATGTTGCGGCTATAAAGAGCGTCGTTTATTCACTCGCTCCGACCATAGTAAACCTTATTACACCGATTATAGCTCAGAATGTTTTCCACACGAATTCGACCGACATCCGTGTTTACAGACTTCTTTATCCGATAATTGGTATCGGCGGCATACTTCTTTGCATACTCGTTTATAAGAACACTCAGGAAAAGATAGTTCAGGCGAGAACGCACGTAATTCAAATCAAGTTCTCCGACGCTCTCAGAGAGGTTGCCGGCAACAAGTACTTCTGGATAATCTCCTTTGCCGGCTGGATAGGCTTCCTTGAGGCATCGTACGCAAATGTTCTCTATTGGCTTTATAACTACGGCGGAGTTTGCTCCGGTAACGTATACGGACTTGTTGTTACCATTTACGGCAACGCTTCGCTTTGGGGTATGATATTAGCTCCCATGTGCATCAGAAAATGGGGCAAAAAATTCGTGCTTGTTGTTACGAATATTATGAATATCATATTCATTCTTATGATGCTTCCGTTTACCTCTCAGATGAACGGCTCCACCATTTGGGCTATTATGGGCTGCCTTTACCTCAATGCGTTTATGGGTTCGTTTGCGCTTATTTTAAACCCCGCAATTCAGGCAGACATTCGTGATTATCAGCAGTATAAGAGCGGTGAGAGAATTGACGGTATGTTCTCGGCAGTTGCTACAATCGGTACCGTTATCGCACTTCTTACGAGTGCCGTTCTTCCCGTAGTATACAAGAGAGGCGGTATCACAACCGATAACGCTCTCGCCGTCACATCAAATCCCGACATTCTCGGCAGAATGCTCGGCGACGGCAAAACCGTAGGTGAAATCCTCTCCGAACAGATGGCAAACGGCCAGAACAATTACAGCAACGCATATTCCGCACTTTACGACCCGAATATTCTCGAAAACTTATTGAAGGTGCTCATACTCTTCTCGGCTCTCGGTGCTCTTCTCAACGTTGTACCTTATTTCTGGTATGACTTTAACGAGAGAAAACAGAAGTCCGTGGTTAAGGTGCTCAAGGTACGCGCTATGTTTGAGGACTACAACAACGGCGCCATTGAGGATAAAGAGCTTGTAGAGGCTGTCGATATAATCAGAGAGTCAAGAGCTCTCGCCGCCGAAAAGCCCGTTGATGTCAGCAAAAAGTGGTACAAGGGCATCAGCGACAAGGCCGAAAAGAAGGCTCAGAAAAAGGCTTACAAGGCAGCTGTTCAGAAGAATGAGGACATTGAGATTGCCAAATTCGTATGCGAGGAGCTTGATAAGTTCTCGTCTAATCTTGTTAAGTATCAGCTCAAGACATATAAAAAGGTTTACGACGGCGGACTTGAAGGTCTCCGCAAAATCACTCTTGACGATATAAACAAGGAGCTTGCCGAGGCTAAGGCTCTTCCCAAGACCGACAGCGAAGAAAAGCAGATACGCAAGTTTGCGATTTCTGTTGCCAAGAAGAAAAAGTCAGCTTATAAGGCCATACAGAAGTATTACGGCGACCCGTCAGTTAAGTTCGAGCGCCTTGACTTCTCCGTGCTTGAGAAGTACTTTGACCAAGAGGACGCTTGCGACGACAGACTCAAGACGCTTTATACCGAGCTTAGCGACGCCAAAAAGGCAGGCAACAGCGAAAAGGTTCAGATGCTTCGTGCAGATATCAAAAAGACTGCAAGCGAGCGCAAGCAGGCGCGCGATATGTCTAAGAAGGAAATGGATAGGCACGCATACTTTAACCGTGCCGCAAAGCCGTATCTTGACGCCGAACGCCTTATAAATCAGGAGAAGTACTATCAGCATTTCGGTGAGATAGAGGCTCTCTATGACGAGGCAAAAGAGCGTGAGGCAGAGGCTAAAAAGGCAAGAGACGCCGAGGTTGAAAGACTTAAGGCTGAGGACGCCGCATACAAGGCACAGAAAAAAGCCGAAAAGCTCGCTAAAAAAGGCAAGAAATAATAATCGGCAAACAAAATAAAACCGAATAAGCATAAAGCTGCCCTCCTTATCGCACGAAGCGACCGGGGAGGGCAGCTTGTTTTATTGATTTTAAGGTTTTACAAAGCCGAGATATATGCATTTCCGGTTTGACTTTAAGCAGGGTAAAGAAGAGACAAAGGTTACGCGCTCGTTTTTATTTAAATGACAATCGGCTGTGCACCGATGGAGAGTGAAGCAAATCGCAAAAAAGCTCCCGAACGAAATCGGGAGCTTAAAATATAAATGTGCGGTATACGGTGCGTCAAGCTTTTTTCCATGCGCCCCTTGAAATAAGAGCCAAAATCGGGAATATCTCAAGTCTGCCGGCGAGCATATCAAATATCAGCACAAGCTTTGAAAACGCGCTGTAAGAGCTGAAGTTTCCGGTGGGTCCGACTATCTCAAGACCGGGGCCGATGTTGTTGAAGCAAGAGAGCACAGCGGACAAATTTGTTACAAGCGGCTTGTTGTCAACCGATATAAGCAGTATACTCAGAACAACCAAAATAAAATATGCGGCGAGATAAACGCTTGTGCCGTTGATAATTTTTTCGTCAACGGGTGTGCCGTCTACGTGTACAACCTGAACTCTTCTCGGGTGAAGTATCTTGTGAATGTTTCTGCGTAAATTTTTGAAAAGCAACAGAACTCTTGCACACTTGAGACCGCCGCCGGTAGAGCCGGCGCACGCGCCTATGACCATAAGTGTGAGCAAAATGGTTTTTGAGAAGCTCGGCCATGTGTCAAAATCCGTAGTCGCAAAGCCCGTAGTCGTCATGATACTTGCTACCTGGAAGCAGGCGTGGCGAATCGTTTCGTGAATTGTCGGGTATATTTTACGGATGTCAATGGCTATCAGCGCAGCACTCATAATTGAAATTCCGAAGTAACAGCGAACCTCCTCGTTTTTAAAGAGTGCCTTGAATTGGCGCATAATGAGCAAGTAATAGCAGTTGAAGTTTACGCCGAAGAGCATCATAAACACGGTGCAAACCCACTGTATATAAATGCTGTAACCCGCTATGCTGTCATTTTTGATTCCGAAGCCGCCGGTTCCTGCGGTGCCGAATGCCGTGCACAGCGCGTCAAAAAGAGGCATTTTTCCGGCGAGCAAAAACAATATATTCAAAAGAGTAAGTGCTATATACAGTACATACAGTATCATGGCGGTATCGCGCATTTTTGGTACGAGCTTACCGACATCGGGGCCCGGACTTTCCGCCTTTAAAAGGTGCAGCCGCGAGCCGCCCGATTTTGAATTAGACGGGACAATGGCAAGCAAAAATACAAGCACACCCATTCCGCCGAGCCAATGGCTGAAGCTTCGCCAATATAAAATTCCGCGTGATAAGTCCTCAACAACGGGCACTATTGAGGCACCGGTCGTTGTAAAACCCGAAACCATCTCAAAAAACGCGTCGATGTAAAACGGTATTTCGCCCGATATAAAAAAGGGCAATGCACCGAAAAGACTTAAAAAAATCCAGCCGAGGCCAACGCAAACTATGCCCTCCTGAGCGTAAAAACCGCGCTTTGCTTTGCGGCAGATAAGCCACAAAAATGCGGATACCGCTATCAGTATGCCTATTGTATATAAAAAGGCCTTTGCCGCACCATCGACTCCGTCATATATGCTTATAAACAGCGGCGGAAGCATAAAAAATGCTTCGAGCGCCAATATTTCCGCAAAAATACGACCCATCATTTTATAGTTCATAAAGCACTTTTACCCCATTAAATAAATATGTCGTTAAGCTGTCGCACCACATCTCCGCTGCTTGTGACAATAATGATGCCGTCACCTTTTTTAAACGAAGAATTACCGTTGGGTATTTCGATTTTACCGTTATGCGTTATGCAGACAATAAGGACATTTTTGCGAATTTTTATATCCTTAAGAGCCTCTCCGCAATGCTTTGTCTGCTCGTCAACTCGAAATTCTATGGCCTGCGCCTGACCGTCTGCGATAAAGTGAACGGCGATTGCCGCACCGCTTTGATTTTGTATGGCTCTGACATAGCGTACTATTGAGTTGCAGCACAGCTCCTTGGGACAGATGATGCTACCGAGCGGAATGTTTGAAGGAATACTGCCGCTGTCTATTCGGCTGAGCTTTGTTATTGTCTGCGGAACACCCACATTGTTGGCATAGAGCGAAATTATCATATTCATTTCGTCAAGCCCGGTGGCGGTAACAACCGCCTCGCAGTCGGCCAGTCCCTCGCTGTTGAGAAGATTTTGATCGCTCGCGTCGCCGTGGATTATATTAGTTGTCGGCAGAAGCGAGGCAAGCTCAACACAGCGTTTTTCGTCTTTCTCTACAAGAGTTACCGAAACGCTGCTTTTTTCAAGACGCTTTGCAAGGTAATAGCTGATTTTTCCGCCGCCGCAGATAAGTATGTTTTTGGTTTTTTTCGGCGTCATACCGAGACTCTTCAAAAGCATTGAGAGGTTGTCCACAGACGCCGTGACAAATATTCTGTCGCCGTCCTGTAAGACGAAATCGCCGTTGGGTGCGAGTGCTTCACCGTTTCTGATTACCGCACAAACAAGTACGTTACACTTTGTCTGTGCGGGCAGGGAGCTCAGAGGAATGTTGCAGAGCTTGCTGTCGCTTTTGACGCGCAGCTCAACTATATCGACGCGCCCCTTAGCAAAGGTGTCATGCTTTAAAAATCCCGGGTATCTGAGAAGCTTTTCTATGGCACTTGACGCCTGCTTTTCGGGGTTTACGGTCATGGACAGCGCATACATATCGCGCATATCATAGATTTGACTGCTGTATTCGGGATTGCGGATTCGCGCTATTGTGTGCAGGTTCTTGTTAAGTCCGTGAGCGGTAATGCAGCACAAAAGATTTACCTCGTCCGCGCTTGTGGCGGCTATTATGAGGTCGGTGTCCGTAATTCCCGCCTTCAGCAGCGTGTCTTTGGTGGCACAGTTGCCGTGTACGGTCATTATGTCGAATTGCTCCATGCTTGAGCTCAAAACATCCTTGTTTGAGTCGATAAGAGTAATGTCATATCCCTCTGCGGTCAGCTGACGTGTAAGCGTGGCACCAACCTTACCGTCACCTGCAACAATAATCTTCAATTACAATTCCCCCAAAAAATCATATATAACCACATATAATATAGCATAAAAAAAGTAAAAGTCAATGAATAAAAAGGCACAGTAAGAGCGGCATAAACGCCGACGGCAGCAGGTTTGCAACCTTTATTTTTGTGACCTTCATTGTGTTGAGAGCTATGGCTATTATAAGCACGGAGCCGACGCACGACATCTCGTTTATCATACTGTCGGAGAGAAATGACGAGAGAAAGCCGGCGCCGAGCGTCAAAATCGCTTCATAGACAAAAACTATAATTCCGGAGAAGAAACAGCCTATTCCGAATGTGGTAGTCATTATCATCACAAAAAAGCAGTCGAGCAGAGCTTTTGCATAGTATGTTGAAAAGCTGCCCTGCATACCGGCTTCAATCGCGCCGACTATTGCCATAGCTCCGACGCAGGTGAAAAGCGTGGCATTTACAAAGCCCTCGCCGAACGATGAATTTTCGGTATTGCGGCTCAGCTTCTTTTGCAAAAAGTCGCCGAATTTGTTTAAATGCCTGTCAATGTCAATGAGCTCGCCTATTATTGTTCCTATCGCGAGCGACAGGGCGGCAATCAATGTATTTTCTCCTTTAAGCGAACCCTTGATTCCTATGTAGAGTACGCACAGCGACAGCGCATAGTTAAGACTTTTTTGCACGCGTTCCGGAATACCCTTTTTAAACAGCAGACCTAAAAGAGAGCCTAAAAAAACAGCTCCGCAGTTTACTGCCGCGCCTATGAGTTTCATTTTTTCACCTTATTTGTTACCGTGCCGCGCCGAAATCGACGAAATGCCGTAGTGACGGGCACTCTTTACCTTAATTTTAATTACGGCGACTATAATAACACAAAAACCGCCGTGTATCAATAATAAGGTTGAGCGTTCATAAGGAAGTATCGGTTTCGCATAAAAAATGTACGGCTGTGAAGCCGCGAAGCAAAACTGCCTTATAAACGCTCGGCTAAAGCGTGTAGATTTTTAGTTTTTTTACGCTGTGTTTCGTAATTTGAAAATCGGCAGGGAAATTACGGCGACAACGCCGCAACTGTTCCGTCCGCCGCCGCAGTCGTAAGCTGACGAAATGCCTTTGTGCGGCAGTCGCCTGCGGCGTAAATTCCGTCCGTGCTTGTTTTACAGCTCTCGTCCGCCTTGATGTATCCGTTTTCATCAAGCTCTGTGACCTCGGCAAATATTTCGTTTTGCGGCTCCTTGCCTATTGCGACAAAGAGCCCGTCAAGCGGAAGAACTGTTTCTTCACCACTTAGATTATTTTTAACTAAAACGCTTTCGAGCCTCGTCTTGCCGTTTATCTTTTTTATTTCGCTGTTTAACAAAAACTCGATGTTATGAAAGGACTTTAACTCTTCACAGAGCCTTTGTTCGCCGCGAAATTCATTCCGTCTGTGAATCACATATACCTTTTTGCAAAGCTCTGCCAGCAGCCTTGCGCTTTGCAGAGCCGAGCTGCCGCCGCCGACCGCGGCAACCGTTTTACTTTTGAAAAATGCACCGTCGCAAACCGCGCAGTATGAAATGCCTCTGCCCAAAAGCTCACGTTCGTTTTCAAGATAAAGCGGACGCGGTCTTGTACCGACCGCAATTATAATTTTATCGCATTGAGTTTTTTCGCCGTCAGCAGAAATAACATATTTGTCCTTACCCTCAAGCTTAATTGCGGCTGCTCTTTTTTTAATAAGCTCTGCGCCGAGCTTTAACGCCTGCTTTAACAGCCTGTCAGAAAATTCGTCACCGCTGATTTCGCAAAAGCCCGGGTAGTTTTCTATTCTCGGCGAATCGACTATCTGACCGCCGAATATTCCGCTTTCAAAAACCGCGACACTCTTATTTTGGCGAGCGGTGTAAATTGCCGCGGTAAGACCTGCCGTTCCGCCGCCGATTATAATTGTATTGTATTTTTTCGGCATAAAAATCCCCCCGTTTTCGTCTGCCATAATGAGTTTGCCGCGAAATTGCGGTTTTATCCGAAACCGGGAGGGGAAAGTATTATTTAATTGTACCGTATATAAGCTTTTTCTTTTCGGGCGGATTGTCGGCTATTTTAATTGCATTTAAATACAGCTTTTCGGCACTGTCGGCTCTTGCTTCGCAGGAGGTGTAAAGCGTTGCCAGAGCGTCGCCCTTATTAACTCTTTCGCCGGTCTTTTTGCGGAGTACAATTCCCGCGGCCATATCGATTTTGTCGTCCTTTTTCTCTCTGCCTGCGCCGAGTATCACGGCGGCTTCGCCTATCTTTCCGGTGTCCGCCGAAAAGATGTATCCGTCGCACGGCGATAATATGTCGCGAACGCATTTGTCTTTTTTGAAGAGGCTTGTATCATTTATATAATCGACGTCTCCGCCCTGAGCCTCAACAAGCTCACGGAATTTATCAAAGGCTCTGCCGCTGTCGAGCGCATTTGTCGCTTCTATAATACACTCGTCTATATCCCTTCGGAATGAGAGTGACAGCATATTTGCGGCGAGATAAACAGATAATTCGCGAAGGCTCTTGTCACCGTTACCGCGTAAAACGTCGACTGCCTCGATAACCTCAAGCGCATTTCCGACATTTCTGCCGAGCGGCTCGTCCATATTTGTTATAACGGCTATGATGTTTCTGCCGCAGCTTTTGCCTATGCCTACCATTGTTTTTGCGAGAGCCGCGGCGTCATTTTCGTTTTTCATAAATGCGCCGCTTCCGCATTTCACATCGAGAACTATATTTTTGTCGCCTGCCGCAAGCTTTTTGCTCATAATGCTCGCAGAGATAAGAGCCCTGTCATCCACGGTGGCTGTTACATCTCTAAGTGCGTAAAGCTTTTTGTCGGCAGGTGCGAGATTTCCGGTCTGACCTATCAGAGAAATTCCGATTTTGTTTACCTGTTTAAAAAAGCTGTCGCTTGCCATTGCTGTGTTGTAGCCGGGAATAGACTCCAGCTTATCAACCGTACCGCCCGTGTGGCCGAGACCTCTGCCGCTCATTTTGGCAACCTTCAGACCGCAACTTGCGGCAATGGGAGCGACTATAAGTGAGGTTTTATCACCGACGCCGCCGGTTGAGTGCTTATCGCAGGACACGCCGTCTATTTTGCTCATATCGTTCATATCGCCCGACTGCGCCATACATAAGGTGAGATTTGATATTTCGCTGTCACTCATACCTTTAAGGCATATGGCCATAAGCAGCGCCGAAGCTTGATAGTCCGGTACCGAGCCGTCCGTAAATCCGTCGACAAAGAACTTGATTTCGTCAAAGGACAGCTCTTTCCCGTGCTTCTTGTTATCGATGATGTCATACATTCTCATTTCGCCACGACCTTTCTTTTAATTTAATTGCTTATAAACCTTGCGGCAATGCAGAAAAGCAAAAGCAGGGAAAAATAAAAACTGCCGAAAAGGATTAGGCCCTGCTCCGACAGCTTTATGTGTGAAATATTAGAATCCGCGTGAGCTTCCTCCGCCGGAGAAGCCGCCGCCTCCGCCCGAAAATCCTCCCGAGGACGAGCCTCCCGAGAACCCTCCGGATGAATGCCCGCCGAAGCCGCCTCCGTAAAATCCGCCGCCGTGATAATCGCCGCCGTGATGATCGCCGCCGCCGTGATAAATTGCTTTGCGAATTATGCGGCCGGGTAAAATCAAGGTAATCAGTACCAGAACCGTTATTATAATTATAACGGCGAGGTCGATTTTTTCGTCCCCGAAACCTGATGAGGAGTAATCGCCGATGTCCGTGTCGTCAATGCTCGTATAGCCCTCTACTCCGTATTCGGAATAAACCTCCTCGACGAGCTTTTTGTAGCACTCGCGAAGACCTGTGGAATAGTCGCTGTTTTTGAGGTACGGAACTGCATAGGAATCGAGAATTCGTCCAGATTTACCGTCGGTGAGAGAGCCCTCAAGACCCTTTCCGACTTCAATCCGCACCTGTCTGTCGCCCGTGGACAACAGCAGCAATACGCCGGAATCATCGTCCTTATCGCCTATGCCCCATTCACGCGCCAGTCCTATCGAATAGCTTTCAATATCTCTGCCGCCGAGGCTTTGAACCGTGACAACTACTACCTGCGCCTTTGTCTTTTTGTACAGCTCCTCGCCGAGAGCTTGAATGGTGCTTTTGTCCTCATCGGTGAGACACGAGGCAAAATCGTTGACGAAAAAGTCGCTTGTGGGAGACGGGTAATCGTCTTGAGATTGTGTGGTCATTTTGTTGTCATCGGTAAAGCTTGGGGCGAAAAAACTGCTTGCCGGCAACGGATGCTCGCTTATTGCAGCTGCCGGCAGAGCCGTCAGCAAAACAATCAAAAGTGAAACAAGCAGTGCGCCTGCACCTATCGTCTTTTTCATGGCTTATTTACCGAAATCCACAGAGGGAACAGTTGCAGCTTCGGCTGTGGCGGTGAAATAATCCGCCTTTTCAAAATGGAAGAGTCCCGCAATTATCGATGCGGGGAACGATTGAATTTTTGTATTGTATTCCTTTGCGGCATCGTTATAGTCCTGACGCGCAACGGAAATACGGTTTTCGGTGCCTGCAAGCTCATCCTGAAGATTTATAAAATTCTCATTTGCCTTGAGATCGGGATAGCTTTCGGCTATCGCCAAAAGTCGTGATACGGCACTGTCAAGCTGACTCTGAGCACTGTTCAGCTCATCAACCGTCTTGGCACCCGAAAGTGCCGTGCGAGCGTCCGCAACTGCCGTAAAAACGTCCTCCTCATGAGAAGCGTAGCCCTTTACGGTGTTTACAAGGTTTGGTATAAGGTCCGCGCGGCGCTGAAGCTGTGTTTCAACCACGGACTGCGCGCTCGTCACGTTTTCACGCAGCTTTACGAGATTGTTGTAGCTGCCGACAATGCTGCCGATAAGTGCAATGACTATAACGGCAACAATGATTCCTACTGTAAGACTCTTTTTGTTTTTCATGGTGTTACCTCCTTTTTCGGGGGAGAAATATCAGTCGTCAAAACCGTTCGGATTGTTTTTTTGCCAACGCCATGAATCCTCGCACATTTCCTCGAGGTCGCGTTTTGCCTCCCAACCGAGCTCTTTTTTAGCCTTTGACGGGTCTGAGTAGCAGGTAGCTATATCACCGTCACGGCGAGGAGCGATTTTATAATTGATTTTAACGCCTGTGGCTTTTTCAAATGCTTTAACTATATCTAAAACGCTGTAACCCTTGCCTGTGCCGAGATTATAAATTCTTACGCCGCCGTTTGAGGATTTCAGCTGCTCTACGGCTTTTACGTGACCGAGAGCCAGGTCAACCACGTGGATGTAATCGCGAACACCCGTTCCGTCGCGGGTGGGGTAGTCGTTGCCGTAAATCGAGAGGCAGTCAAGCTTGCCTATTGCAACCTGTGTTATATACGGCATAAGATTGTTCGGGATTCCGTTGGGGTTTTCACCTATGAGGCCGCTCTTGTGAGCACCTATCGGGTTAAAGTAGCGAAGCAGCGTAACATCCCAGCTGTTGTCTGCTTTATAGAGATCCTCGAGGATTATCTCTATCATATACTTTGTGGTACCGTATGGATTGGTTGTACCGCCGGTTTTCATATCCTCCGTGAGCGGCGAAACATTGTTCATACCGTAGACGGTAGCGGAGGAGGAAAATACAATCTTTTTGCAGCCGTTGTCTCTCATAACCTCGCAGAGCGCAAGAGTTCCGCCGATGTTGTTATCGTAGTACTCAAGCGGCTTGTGGCAGGATTCGCCTACCGCCTTGAGGCCTGCAAAATGTATGACGGCGTCTATTTTATTTTCCTTAAATACGGAGTCAAGCTTCTTTTTGTCGCGAACGTCGCACTCATAAAACTTAACCTTTTTTCCGACTATTTCCTCAACGCGCTCGAGTGCCTTGGGGCTTGCGTTGTAGTAGTTATCAACCACTATCGGTTCATATCCTGCGTTAATAAGCTCTATGCAGGTATGGGTGCCTATAAATCCGGCACCGCCGGTTACTAATATTGCCATTTAAAATGTCCCCCTTGATAATATATACAAAATATGACGGATTAAAAAGTGTTATGAAAGATTTGTTCCGGGATAGTATTTTGCGAGTATCTGCGCGTAGGTCGAGCCGTCGGCCGCCATTTTGTTTGCACCGGAAAGGCTCATACCGACACCGAAACCGTTGCCGTATGAGGTTATCTTAAAGGTGTCGCCGGAAGAGGTGTAGGATACTGCAAAGCAGTATGACGGAATCTTGTTTTCGAGAAGTTCACAGGCGAATTTATATCCGCTTATTTCCTTACCGCCTACGTTTACGGTTTCGACGTATCCTACTCCCGTGCTTATGGCGCCGTCGTGCTTTGTAACTTTTACCCAGTCCTTGGCGGAGCCGGAGAGATTTATCGAGCTGTCAAATTTATTTGCAAGCTCCTTTAATTCACCGGATGTCAGAGTAATCTCCGTTTTGTAGCCGTCTGCGTTTTTATCGGATGCGCTGTCTACCGTTTTAAGGTAGGGGAAGGAATTACCGAAAACAACGTCTGCCGAGGTGGTTTTACCTGCCGACAGCTTAAATGTGGGAGTGAATGCCGGTTGACCGTTATATACGACATATTTGCCGAATACCTCCGAAACGGCATTCAGTATGTTGTCGCTCACCGTTTCTGCGGCATTAAGACCGCTCACGTTAAAGTTTGTGTTGCGGTATTTCAAATATGTATAAACGGCAACTGCATCGGCTTTTATGGCTTCGGAATTGTAGCTGTCGTCCACATCCGCGGCCACAATTTTTGCGAGTGCCTTTTTTGCCTCCGTTTTTACGCCGTTGAGCACAATGTATTCGGGCACTACGTTTGCGTTTGCCGCATTGTCACCCTGAGAAGCGGCGTTTGCGGTGTCCTCGGCCGCTCTCGCAAGGTCGTCCTTGTCAATTCCGTTAACCGCTTCATTGCGCATAAAAACAGAGAGCGGAACTGTATCCTTTGATATTTCCGGGGGAACGGTCGTTTCCTCGGAAGTCGTTTCGGGCGCAGTGTTTGCGAGTGCCTCGGCGGCTTTTTTGTCTCTTTGATATTTCACAAGGAAAAATGTGCCTGCCGCAACGGCAAGAGCGAGAATTATTACAAGTATTGAAACAAGGACTTTTTTCCCTTTGCCGGGAGTTTTTTCGGCTTTGGGCTCTGCTGCGGCTTCGCCGGAAATCTCTATGCCGACGGAGCTTTCCCCGGAGGCCTTTTCGCCGATAAGCTCTATAAGCTCCTCTGCGGCGTCTCTTATGAAGCTTTCATCCTTTTCATCGGGCTCGCGGTAGAGCTTTCTGACTATTGCGGAGCTCTCGCCTGCGACGGCAATGCATATGTACGAACAGCCGTCCGTATTGCAAATATCCGAAATGCACGCGCCGAAATCCGCAGAGGCAAGCTCCTTTGCCGATTTTGCCATCTGTGCGGTGTAATCGGTGACATTGAAGTCGCCCTTGTCCTCGACATGCGGTGTAAATGTGAAGAACTCGAAAAAGTCGGGTGAAACAGAGCCGAAGGATTTTACATATTCGGAATTTTGATTGCCGTTCACCGCAACACGGCTACCGCTCTCGCGAAGAATATTTACGGTTTTGGAAGTGACTTCCCCTACACTCTCGGGAAGCGCGGGAGGCGTCTGCGCGGCTTTTTCGGGAGCCGGCGCCTCTTGCCTTTTTGGCGGAACAGACGGCTTTACCGTTGCGTTTTTCGGGGCGTAAGCCTCTTCGCGGACAGCTATGGTCTCGCCGCTCGTGAGATACGGAATAACGCCGTTGCGAAGCACCGTGTCAAGGCGTACATCGTCAAGAGGCAGATACATTATCTGTTGATGTCCCTTAGAAATGACAAAGCCGGAATTTACTCCGTCGCGGGTTAAAAACGGGACGGCACCCTTCGGCATCTGCGATTGAAGCAGCTTTTGCGACTCGGGAATTTCCGCGGCGCGTCCGAGTGCTTTTTTGACCGTCGGATTTTCCTCAATGTCAAGAGAGAGTGCCTTTGTAAGTAGCGTCTTTGTTCTGACATATATCTTCGGGTCAACGGCAATAACTATAAGCTCGGAGTCCGCGAGAGCTTTGCCGAGCGACGGGAACATCTCCTTGAGAGAAGAAAATCTCTTGAAGGACACGTCATCGTCGGTAAAGGCGTTAAGACTGCCGGAAATTTTGATTTGAAGCTTAGTAGCCGGAATGTCGTCACTCGAAATAAGTGAAAACAATTTCAAATTCATATCCTTGTCCATCCTTGTTTATAAATGTGTATTAAAAACCGATTATTCGGCGGGCTGCCATTTTTCCGCCGAAGCAAAGGGGTTCTTTTGACCTTTTTTATCATACCATACCTGCGGATAGCGCGGATTTTCGTTGACCGTGACGAGCGAAGTGTCTACATTTTCGCTTTCGCCGTCGCGCAGAAGTCTGCCGACAACCACAAGTCTTGCGTTTGAAAATTCGTAGCTGCAGGTGGATAGTGTAATAAGCTTATCCGTATAGTCTACGCTGACGCCTGTCGAATAAAGCTTTCTCTCGTCTATTGCCGCTATAAATGCGTCAAAGTTTTCCTTTGTCGGGAATTTGGGCGTGTTGTAGTAAAAGAGGTAGCCGTTATCCTGCTCGGGCGCGCTGCCTGCTATAAAGGCGGCATAGATTTTAAATTTATAGGTCTTAAACAGAGTGTCGTATTCTATAATCGGCGACTCCTTAAAGCCGTCGGGCTTCTTGTATTTGTCAAGCTCGGCAAATACAAGGCCGTCGCTCATGTGATGACCGTAAATTACAGTGTTCTGGCTGAGATATTTCGGGTCACAGCGGAAATCGAGGAACGGGCAGCCGTAACGGCTGTAATTGCCGTAGAAATCCTGCTTGAGGTACTCGTCGTTATCCTCGGCCTGCACAACCTGGACGTCGATTGCCGTATTCGGAACGCGAATCCAACCGACAAGGTCGTTGTTTATGGCATAGAGATAAGCGTATTTCGGCATCATACCCTGAGGCAGAGTGACGTTTGGATATTTGGCAAAAAATTCCGCCCACGCATCTTCGTCGGTAAGGTTTGAATCGGCGTCGATAACCTGGCCTTTAATGTTAGCGTTTTGCTTGTTGGCGCTGTTTTTCTGACCCATCAGCACGCCGAACCAAACAGCGCAGCCGATAAGCGTGAAAACAGAGATGTCCATTATTACCTTTCTGATTATCTCGGAAACCTTGTCATGCTTATTCGGGAAGAACGCCGCAAGACCGCTCTTGAACATCTCACCGAAGGTCTTGACGGGTTTCTCATCTTCTTCCGGTTTTTCTTCCTTCTGCTCTTCCTCGGGCTTTTCTTCCGGCTTTTCTTCCGGCTTTTTATCCTTGGAGGGGCGAACTATTGCGATGTTTTCTGCGGGAGCTTTTTCCTCCTCGCGAGGCTTCTGATATTGATTTGTAATATCGATGAAGTGGTTATCGTCGCCGGAATATTTGTTTCTTCTCGACGTCTGCTCGGTTTCATTTTGAGAGTTGTCGTTTATGGCAGACAAAATATCATTGTAGATTCTGTCGGTGTTTTTATCGATAACCTCGTTTTTCTTTTCGCTTTCGTCTTTTGACTTCGCATTTAAGTTTTGCGGCTCCGCTTTTTCGGTGCGAGACTGCTCTGTTTCGGCCGGCTGAGCGTTATTTGGCTCAGGCTGTGACTTATCATTCGACTCGTCACCGAGGGCAGAGAGTAAATCGTTTATCTCGCTGTCGGGTTTTTCGTCCTTTGCGGTTTCGTGGTTTACCTTATTTTTAAGCTCTTCAAATGATAAAAGCTCGTTGTCGTTGTTTTTCTTGTCCTTGCTTTTGCTCATTTAAGCTCTCACTCCTTTCGGATACCATCTTTCGGCGTTTTTATATGGATTTGCTTTTTTATATTTGTCATACCATATCTGCGGATAGCGCGGATTTTCGTTTACCGTCGCAAGCGAGGTGTCAACCTCTTCGCTTTCACCGTCTCGTATGAGCCTTGCAACCAGTACGCAACGGGCGTTTGTCTCGCCGCGGCGCGTTGAAATATCCATATCGCGCGTGCAGGTCGAGAGGGTGAGTATTTTGTCGTCGGTATTTACGTCTATTCCCGTCGAATAGAGCGAGCGTGAAGCAATCTCGTCAAAGTACTCCGCGTAGTTTTCGCCGCTCATAAACGGGTATATGTAATTGAAAACATAGCCGTTGTCGTCCTTTTCGTCCGCGTTTGTCAAAAAGACGGCTATGACTTTCCATTTGTAATCGTGATAGATAGTGTTAAACTCAATTACGGGATTTTCTTTCCAAAATTCGATGTCCTTGTATTTTTCAACGTCCGAGAACATGGTGGAATCGAGGTAATTGTGACCGTAAATAATGGTGTTTGTGTCAAATTCGCCGTCGGTTATCGTGTTGCGGTAATCGACAAACGGAGTTCCGCGGCGCTCGTAGCTGCCGTAGAAGCTGCGCCTTAAATAGTAATTGTTGTCGGAGCCGTGCACAACGGGATGATTTACAGTTGTACCGGGAATTTTTATCCAGCCGACAAGATCGGGATTTACGGAATACGCCTTTTTGTATTTTTCCTGAATGCCGTCCGGGAAAACCGTGTCTCCGTAATCGTACTCGGGCACGTCAAACTGCGGATTTGCAAGGCTTGCTATTTCCGCCGCCTCTTTTTTGCTCTTTATTATATCAACACCGTATTTCACACAGAAGGTTCCGGAGACTATCAAAACAATAATTGATATAAAGAGTATAAATTTGCTGCCCTTGCCCATCGGCTTCTTTTTTTGTTTCTTTTTGCCGCCTTTTTTCTGCGGAACGGTGTTTTCGGTGATGACATTATCGTCGTTCATCGTATTGCCTCCATAATCATTTCGAGAGCGGTATCCGCGCTGATGTTGCGGTTTTGCTCCCTGACGTCGCCGGTAAAATTGTTTAGAAGCTTTTTAACTATTGTGCTTTTACCGTCGGAAACGGCTATATAAACAAGGCCCACGGGCTTATTTGTATCGTCCGAAGACGGTCCCGCTATACCCGTAACGGCAACTGCTATATCGGCCTTTGTAAGAGACAAAACGCCCTTTACCATTTCACGCGCGGTTTCGCGGCTTACGGCGCCGTATTTTTTTAGGGTTTCTGGGGAAACGCCGAGCACATTTTCTTTGAAACGGTTTGAATAACAGACAACGCCGCCCTCGAATACCTCGGAGGAGCCGGATACGTCGGTAATGCGTTTTGAAATGAGTCCGCCGGTACAGCTCTCTGCCGTGGCAAGCTTAAGTTTTTTACTTTTGAGAAGTTCTACCGTCTGCTTTTCAATACTCATAATTTTTTCCTTTAAAATGTGATAAGCTCCTGCTTTACGCCCTCGACCGCACGGCTTATAAGCGCGTCGCTGTCAAGCGATAATTCGGCTTTTTCGATTTCTTCGGGCTTCGGGTGAAGACGCGGATGCTTCGGTGTAAATACCGTACAGCAATCCTCAAACGGTCTTATCGAAATATCAAATGTGTCTATCTTTCTTGAAATAACGACTATTTCGTTCTTATCCATACCTACAAGCGGGCGAAGCACCGGTAAGCGCGAAACGCTGTCGGTAGACATCATCGCCGTAAGAGTTTGGCTTGCCACCTGACCTACGCTCTCTCCCGTGACAATAGCCTCGCAGCCCTCTTTTTCGGCAAGGATATTTGATATGCGCATCATATAACGTCTCATAATGAGGGTGAAAAGCTCCTCGGGACATTTATCGCGTATGTTTTCCTGTATCTCGGTGAACGGCACGGTTATAAGCTTGATTGTGCCGCTGTACTTTGCTACTTTAGCAAGAAGGTCGTGAACCTTCATTTCGGACATGGGCGATGTGAACGGGGGAGAGGCGAAATGTACGGCGTTTAAAACAACTCCGCGTTTTGCCATCATCCAGCCTGCAACGGGGCTGTCGATTCCTCCCGAGATAAGAAGTGCCGCTTTGCCGCCCGTGCCGACGGGCATACCGCCTGCGCCCTTTTTCTGGTCGCCGTGAATGTAAGCCGCGTTTTCGCGGATTTCTATTACTATGGTTAAATCGGGATTTTTAACATCGACTCTGATGTGCGGAAAAGCGTTTAAAACCGCCTCGCCGACATCACAGCATATTTCCGGTGATTTTAAGGGGAAGGTCTTGTCTGCGCGTTTTGCCTCCACCTTAAAGGTTGAAGCGTTTTTAAGAACCTCGCTTAAATACACGGGAGTCGTTTTGAGGATTACATCCATATCCTTTTCGACTGCGGCGGCGCGCTCATAGCCTGCAATGCCGAATATGCGTGAAATTTGATCCTCTGCCTCTTCCATATCAAAGCTTTCGTCAAAAGGCTCTACGGTTATTGTTGACTGTGAGCGGATTACCTTGAATTTTCCGAGCGACTGAAGACGCCTTTTGATATTTTTTGCGAGCGTTGACTCAAATGACGAGCGGTTAAGGCCCTTAAGCGCAAGCTCTCCGTTTTTTATAAGTATTATTTCTTTCATATTGCTGTTTCTTTATCCTTTGTGTTTTCTGAGTTTTTCGACAGCGATTTTTATGACATCGGCACAGCGGTCAATTTCATCAATCGAGGTGTCGTTTGAAAGGCTTATCCGTATGGCGGAATCTATTCTGTCGGGCGGAAGCCCCATGCTTTGCAGCACATTGCTCCTGTGCCCCTTGGAGCAAGCTGAGCCTGCCGAAATGTATACGCCGTTCATCGAAAAGAAGTTTACCGATACCTGAGACGGTATTTCGTCTATGGAAATATTGATAATGTACGGCAGGGCGTTTTCGGGGGAATTTATATGTACTCCGGGAATTTCTTTTATCCGCTCTCTCAGACGGAGATTGAGCTTTGCCGTATACTTAAGATTTTTTTCGACGCTTCCGCAGTTTTCAACAGCGGCGGCAAAGCCTGCTATCGCCGGCATACCCTGAGTTCCCGAGCACATATTGTTCTCCTGACCGCCGCCGAGAATATACGGGTTTATGCGCACGTTTTTATTTATATAAAGCGCTCCCACGCCCTTGGGACCGTGAACCTTGTGTGCGCTGACGCTCATAAGGTCTATTCCGCAGCTTTTGGGACAGAGCGGAATTTTCATATAGCCCTGCACATCGTCAACGTGCAGAAGAGCGGGAGAATTTTTGCTCTTTATGATTTTTTTGAGATTTTCTGTGGGCATCACAGAGCCGACTTCGTTGTTGACGGCCATTACAGATACCAAAATCGTATTTTCGTCTATGGCGTTTTCGAAGTCCTTTAAGCTTATATTGCCGTCGCTTTGCGGCTGTACTCTCACTACCTCAAAGCCGCTTTCCTCGAGGCGTTCCATACATTTTTCAACGCTCGGATGCTCTAAAGCCGTAGTGACTATTTTCTTGCCGAGTCGCTTTTTTGCGCCGACTGCACCGAATATCGCGGTGTTGTTTGACACGGTGCCGCAGGGGGTGAAATATATTTCGTCGGGGCTCGCTTTTAAGCTTGCGGCAATCGTACCGCGGCTTTTTTCGAGAAGCATATATGCGTCAACGCCTTTTTGATGAAGCGAAGACGGATTTCCGTAAAGCTCGGTCAGTGCGGAAATTTCTGCGTCCACAGCGGCCTTACAGGGCTTTGTGGTTGCGCTGTTGTCAAGATAACATTCCATTTTGACCGCTCCTTTAATTCAAACTTAATCAGTATATTATTATACACTATAAGGTGCGGTTTGGCAAATAAATAAGCGGCTTTTTTCAAGTATATTTATGTTTTTTTTGCGAAAAATATCGCAGAGGTGAAAATTATGGAAAAGAAGATGAAAAGACGCTCCTATGTGCGCGTTGTATCCTTTGCCGCAGCACTTGCGGCGGTGCTTGTCACAGCATCGATATGCGGCAATGTGCGCGCGTCAAAATACAAAAGACAGATTACTTTGTCGCAGCAGCGAGCTCTTACAGAGCTTGACGGAAGACTGCGTGAAATAGGTACAAGCCTCAAAAAAGGGGTGTATTCAAGCACTCCGCCGATGCTGAGCGGTATGGCGTCGGAGCTGTCAAGAGAGACTCTTGCGGCAAAAAGCTCGCTTTCCGTGCTTCCGCTTGAAAATACAAATCTCGAAAACACATATAAATTTTTATCGCAGGTCGGCGATTTCACCGAGACCTTAAACCGCAAGGTTGCCTCAGGCGAAAGCATCTCCGACGAGGAACGTGAAAATCTCCGCTCCCTTATCACGTTTTGCGATGCGCTGTCGGGAGAGGTTTCAAATATACGCGCCGATATGTTCGACGGAAGCTTCAGCTTTTCACAAAAAAGCGGCGAGCTTGCCTTAACGGGTGAAAAGACGGAATATCTTGCAGGCGATATGGAGGACGCACAGCAGTCGCTGAGCGATTATCCCACGCTTATTTATGACGGCCCGTTTTCCGACCATATTATGTCGGCTCAGCCGAAAATGACGAGCGGAGCAAAAGAAATATCAAAGGAAAACGCCCTTGATGCGGCAGCTGCCTTTCTCGGCTGCGACAAAAAGGAAATATCGTTTTTAAGCGAAGAGTCGGGAAACGTGCCTGCATATTGTTTTTCTCATAATAATAAGACGGTTGCCGTAACCAAAAACGGCGGATATGTTATATATATGCTCGATTCGTCCTTTGCAGGCGAAGCGAAGCTGAAGACAGCCGATGCGCTGAAAAAGGCTTCCGAATTTTTATCGTCTCACGGCTATGCCGATATGAAGGAGAGCTATTACAGCACGTCGGACGGGGTCTGCACCGTAAATTATGCCTACAAAAAGGACGGTGTTATTTATTATCCCGATCTCATAAAGGTAGGCGTAAATCTCGAAACTGGTGATATTGCGTCATTTGACGCCAAGGGCTATATTATGAATCATACCGAGCGCAATTTAAGCTCCGATATTTTGCCACAGGCGGAGGCTCAAAAATCCGTCAGCGGACTTTTAACGGTGCTTGATTCAAAAAGAGCCGTAATTCCGACAAAGAGCAAGGGCGAAAAAGATTGCTGGGAATTTCATTGCACCGATAAGGACGGTAATGAGGTGCTCGTCTATATTGATACAAAAACGGGCTATGAGGACGATATACTTCTGCTTTTGTATTCCGACGGCGGAATCCTGACAAAATAATAAAAAGAAAAAATACGGAAATAATAATTTTGTCCGAAATGAGACAAAAGAAAGATTGTGGTGATAGATATGAAAAAGGCTGTTGCAGCTGTTTTGCTCGCCGTGCTTCTTGTTTGCGCCGTGTTCTCTTCCTGCGGTAAAAAGGAGGACGGAGCCGTTACCGGAAACGGAAATACTACTCGCTCCGCCGCGCAAAATGCGGTTACAAACGCAGGCGACGCCGTAGGTGACGCAGTCACCGGCGCCGGAGATGTTGTCGGTGATGTTGTTACCGGAGCCGCCAATATAGCAGGCGACGTTATCACGGGTGCGGGCGACATAGTAAACGACGCGGCGACAGGTGCGGGCGAAGCCGCAAGCAAGGCTGTGTCGGACGCGGCAAGATAAAATTGACGAAGCCACGGTTAGCGCTAACCGTGGCTTCACTTTTTTATTTAAACCGGAGCGCTTGTGCTGCGGCAGCTTATCAGTTGCCGTAACCGTATGCGCTGAACGGATTGTACGAGTTGCTGCGTGTTGTGGACTCCGTCTTTACGGAAGAGGAATCGCCCTTATCCTCAACGAGGGTTGCCTTTACTTCAAATTCATTGATGTTGTAATTGCTGTCTATTCTGCAAATCGTAAGCGTAAGCGTATCGCCCACGGCAGATTTATCGATAAGGTCCGGAAGATCGTCTGCGCTGTCAAGGTCCTTGCCGTTGACCTTGGTAATTAAGTCGCCCTGCTTTACGTCCTGAGACGCAAGGCTTGAATCGGACTGAACACTCTGAACTATCAAGGACCCTGCCGGGAGCTCCTTAAGGCTTACGATCATACTGTACATCTGACTTGAAGACGCCGGCGAATAGGTTATTCCGAGCTTAGGTCTGTTAGTAACATAGCCGTTTGCAACTATTTCGTCGTAAACTTCCTTTGCTGTAACGCTCGGTACGGAGAATGCCATTCCCTCGTAATCGGTGCTTGCTATTTTAGATGAGTTTATGCCTATTACCTGACCGTATTCATTGACGAGCGCGCCGCCGGAGTTGCCGGGGTTTATGGCTGCCGTGTGCTGAATACAAATCATCTCATAGCCTATCTGGCTGTTTACGGGGCGAGAAATTGCGGATACAATACCGTTTGTGAACGAGCCTGCAAACGCCGTTCCGCCGGGGTTGCCTATCGCGTAAACCGTCTCGCCTACGGAGAGCTTGTCGCTGTCGCCGAATTCCGCGGCTTTAAGACCGGTAGCCTTGATTTTTAAAACTCCGATGTCGGTTTTAGAGTCATATCCCACTACGGTAGCTTCGTACTGTGTTTCGTCGGATAGCTGAACTCTGACGGAGCCGCCGCCCGAAATTACGTGAGCGCAGGTCATAATATATGTGTACTGCTTACTGCTGTCCTCGCCGACTATTACGCCCGAGCCCTGACCCGATGCGGAGGAGGAACGGCTGTCGGAGTATACGAGTATGCCGACGGAGCTGTCCTTTATTTTATCATAAACGCCTGCCGCGGTAAGACTGCCGCTCTTATCGGTAGAGGAAGCGGTGGGAGTTTCGTTTATAGTAACGGTTGAGCTGTCTGCGGAAGCCTTTTCGCTTGTCTGCTTTTTGGCACCGTCCTTATTGCTGAGAGAAACCGCAATGCCCGTAACACCGAGTGCCACACAAACCACAACTGCGATTATGAGGGCTATAACGCCGCCTTTTTTATGCTTTGACGGCTTATTGTCAACCGGTTTTTTCGGCGGTTGGCCTGAATTTCCGTAATAGACATAGCTGTTATTTCCGCTGTATGTCGAGCTCGGACGGTATGCGCCGTTTGAGCCGTAGTAACCGTTGTTTCCGCTTGAATAGCCGTTGTTGCTGCCGTTTGCATTTGAACTGCCGTTATTTGTGTTTCCGCCGCCGTTCGAGTAAGGGTAGCCGTTATTCGGCTGATAGCCGCCGTTATAAGGACTGCCGCTGTTCGCTCTTTGAGCGTCATTGCCGGCTTCGGGAGCACTTTGGAAATTACCCGTGCTTTCCGGGGTGTTTTGCTGCTCGTTTCCCGAAGGGGTGTTGTTATTGAAATCGTCCATAAAAAGATCTCCTTGATTTATCTGATGAAGACAAGAGCTTTTCTCTTATCGTTGTCATAATCATAACCGACGGTTATTACAGAACTGTTAACTCGGTTTAAATAATCTGAATACTTTTACAGCTGCTTAGGCGGAAGATATTTCGGAATAGTAAACCAAAATTCGGTGTATTTGCCCTCTTCACTGTTGCAGCCTATGGAGCCGCCGTGCATTTCGACTATCGTTTTGCATATATAAAGACCGAGTCCCGCACCCTTGACGTCATAGCTGCGCGATTTATCAACCTTGTAGAAGCGCTCGAATATTTTTTCGCGCTCCTCCGAGGAAATACCTGCGCCCGTGTTTACGACCTTTATAAGTGTTGCGTTTTCGTCATCGTCTGCAAATACGCTTATGGTGCCGTTTTCCGTGAATTTGACCGCGTTGTCCACAAGATTGTATATGACCTGATGTATCATATCCTCGTCGGCGGTGACCGTTACGGAATGAAGCCTGTCAAGCCCGGATATTTCAATGTGCTTGCGCTCTATTATCTGCTCGAACGACAGCAGCACGTTGAATATTTCCGCGCTTATGTCAAACGCCTTCGGGTTCAGCTTTAATTCGCCCGCTTCGATTTTGGACATATTCAGCATTGCCGTAACAAGCCTTGACAGACGCTTGGTCTCATCGGAAACAATGCTCAAATAGTGTTTTTGCTGGCTTTCGGGAATGGTGCCGTCAAGGATTCCGTCTATGAAGCCTCCTATGGTTGTCATAGGGGTCTTAAGCTCGTGCGAGACGTTTGCCACAAAGCTTCGCCGCGAGCTTTCAAGAAGCGACAGATCCGATGCCATCTTATTGAATGCGCGCACAAGCTCGGCGAGTTCGTCGTCACCCTTTACCTTGACTCTCGGGCCAAAATCGCCCTCTGCGTAAGCTTTTGTCGCCTCCGACATATCGTGGAGTGGTTTTATAAGAGAAGCGGTGAGAAAATATACCGCGATAAAGCCTACCGAGAAAGCCATAAGACAGGCAAAAATGAACATTTTAAGGATATTCATCGCATAGTTTGTGAAGCCCGCCGTCATAGGCGCCACGGCAAAAACAACTGCTGCGGTTTCTTCGCCGACCTTTACCGGCTCCGCCGCGACAAGCTGCTTTTTCATATAGACGCCGTTTAAGGTGGTCTTTGCAAAATAGTCGCCCTTTTTCGCCTCGTCGATTACCTCCTGAGGTATTGTGTAGCCGCCGTGCAGACTGCATCTGCCGTTGTTTGAGATACTGTAATTCTGTGTTATGACGTCCTTGCACAATATTATGTTGCCCGAGGTATCGGTTATGTAAATATCAGCCGAGATAGCGTCCGAAATCATCGAGAGGTTACTGCATATCATCGCTATCGAGCCGGAGGCATCGGTTTGAATTCTTGATGAGAGAACAGATGAGGTAGTGTTCGCTATGTTTTTTGCGTTAGAGGAGAGAAGCTGTTCTTTTTGACTTGACCAGTAATTCGAGAGGAACACGCCGAGCGTTACTCCCAAAAGCAAAAAGCATATGAGTACCATTGCCACAAATACCGACAGAAATTTAGTGAACAGTGACTGATGACTGAATTTGCGGTAGGTGCGGTGCAATACCGTTTTAAAACGCGCCTTTACGCTCTGCTGCATTCTTATCAGTCCTTAGTTTCAAATTTATAGCCTACGCTCCAAACGGTTTTCAATTCCCATTTGTCGGAAACGCCCTCAAGCTTTTCGCGAAGACGCTTTATGTGAACGTCTACCGTTCTTGAGTCGCCGTAGTAGTCAAACCCCCATACCTCGTCAAGAAGCTGGTCGCGTGTAAATACACGGTTGGGATTTGAGGCGAGATGATATATAAGCTCGAGCTCTTTCGGAGGAGTGTCTACGGATACTCCGTTGACCTTCATCTCGTAATTTGTAAGGTTTATCGAGAGCTTGTCGTAATTTACCTCTTTGACGTCGCTTGTGTCGGAAGCGGGAGCGGTGCGGCGAAGTACGGCTTTTATTCTTGCCACAACCTCTTTTGTGTCAAAGGGCTTTGTAACATAGTCGTCCGCGCCGAGCTCAAGACCCAGAACCTTGTCAAAGGTCTCGCCCTTGGCGGTGAGCATAATTATCGGCTTGTCCGAGAATTTTCTGATTTCACGGCATACCTGCCAGCCGTCAAGCTTCGGTATCATTATGTCGAGCAGCGTGAGGTCGGGATTTTCCTGCTTGAATGCATTTATTGCCGACACACCGTCGTTAACTATTTTTACGACGTAGCCCTCTTTTTCGAGATAGAGCCTTAAAAGCTCGCAGATATTGGTGTCGTCATCGACGACGAGTATTTTTTCGTTTGGCATAAAATACCACCCTTTCGAACCTCTTATAATCAGAAATTATAAAGTACATTTAAAAATAATATGTGAACAAATTCGTAAGAAATTTAAAATAAAAGGGACTATAAAAAACAAATTTCTTTATAGCCCGATTTTATGATTATTTAAGCGACGACAGAAGTCCGCCTTTTTTGATTATATCCTGTATGAACGGCGGAAACGGCTCTGCCCGGTAGCTTTTGCCCGTGGTGTTGTCGGTTATTACGCCACTGTCAAAATCTACCGAAACCTCGTCGCCCTGCTCGATTTCGTCGCCTGCCTCCGGACATTCGAGAATCGGCAGACCTATGTTGAGCGCATTTCTGTAAAAAATTCTTGCGAAGTTTTTGGCGATTACGCAAGAAACACCCGCCGCCTTTATGGCAAGCGGAGCATGCTCTCTTGAGGAGCCACAGCCGAAGTTTACGCCGGCAACTATTATGTCGCCCTCTTTTACGTTATTTACAAATTCCTTGTCTATATCCTCCATACAATGAGCCGCAAGGTCCTTAGGGTCGGAGGAGTTGAGATATCTTGCCGGAATTATGACGTCCGTATCCACATGGTCGCCGTATTTATGAACTTTGCCCTGTATCTTCATATAAATCGTTCCTTTCTTACCTGAGCTGCGAGGGTGAGCATATATAGCCCGTAACGGCACTTGCCGCCGCTACGAAGGGGCTCGCGAGATAAACCTCGCTCTCCGGGTGTCCCATTCGGCCCACAAAGTTGCGGTTTGTGGTGGAAACGGCTCTTTCACCCTTTGCGAGTATGCCCATATGACCGCCGAGACACGGACCGCAGGTCGGGGTTGATACAACCGCGCCCGCTTCTACAAATATTTCGGTAAGGCCCTCTTTAATGCACTGCAGATAAACCTTTTGTGTTGCCGGAATTACTATAACGCGAACGCCGTCCTTTACCTTTCTGCCCTTTAAGACGGAGGCGGCAGCGCGCATATCCTCTATTCTTCCGTTTGTGCAGGAGCCTATAACTACCTGATCTATGTCGATTTTTTCAATTTCGTCAACGGTGTGAGTGTTTTCGGGAAGATGCGGAAAAGCAACCGTGGGTTTCAGATTATTTAAGTCTATCTCTATTGTCTCGTCATACTCGGCGTCCTCGTCTGCCTCGAATATACGAGGCTGTCTGTCGGTCCTGCCGCTTATGTATTTGAGCGTCTTGTCGTCTACCGGGAAAATTCCGTTTTTGGCGCCGCATTCTATTGCCATATTCGCTATGCAGAAGCGGTCGTCCATTGAGAGTGCGCCTACACCGTCACCCGTGAATTCAAGCGAACGGTATCTTGCTCCGTCAACGCCTATTTTACCGATAAGGTGAAGTATTACATCCTTGCCGCTGACAAATTCGGGCAAGGTGCCTTTTAGTACAACCTTAATTGCGGACGGAACCTTAAACCAAGCCTTGCCGGAGATCATACCGGCAGCCATATCGGTTGAGCCCACACCCGTAGAGAACGCGCCGAGTGCGCCGTATGTGCAGGTGTGTGAGTCGGCGCCTATAACGGCATCGCCGGAAATAACGAGACCGCTCTCGGGAAGAAGCGCGTGCTCTATACCCATTTTTCCCACGTCAAAGAAATTTTTGATTCCCTTTTCCTTTGCGAAAAGACGAACCTGTTTGACATTTTCGGCGGATTTAATATCCTTGTTGGGGGTAAAATGGTCCATAACAAGTGCTATTTTGTCCGTTGAAAATACGTCCTTAAAGCCCTTTTTTGCCATCTCGTTTATGGCAACGGGCGAGGTTACGTCGTTGCCGAGCACGAGGTCGAGCTTTGCTTCTATGAGCTGACCTGCCGTAACCGACTGAAGGCCGGCGTGCGCCGCGAGTATTTTTTGGGTCATTGTCATTGACATTCTGTTATTCCTCGATTCCTTTTATGTTTGTATCGCCGCTCTCAAGCGCGGTAAGACCGGAGCGTGAAAGCTCGATTATTCCGTGCTTTGTCATTTTGCCTATGAATTTGTCGATAAGCGACGGCAGACCCGTAAGCTCGGCAGTTATTGTTGTGTGGCCTATATCCTTTACCTTTGCGCCGAAGCCGTTGATTGTTTTAAGCACGGCTGTGCGCTGGCTGTTTGTGGCGTGAACCTTTATAAGCAAGAGCTCGGAGGATACAAGGCGCGATTCATTGAGCTTTACCACCTTTATTACGTCCTCAAGCTTTGAGAGCTGACGCTCAACCTGCAAAAATTTGTGCGGCTCAACGTCTGATACTATTGTTATTCTTGAATATACGGGATTTTCCGTTTCGGCTACGGTAAGGCTTATTACGTTGTAGCCGCGTCTCGCAAAAAGACTTGCGACGCGCAAAAGCACGCCCGTGCGGTTATATACGAGAGCCGAGAGGAATATTCTCTCAAGACTGTTTGCATTATTTTCTTCTGCCATTTTTGTTTTCCTTTCCTTTGCGGCTTATTCGGCTGAAAAACGATACACCGTGTCAGATACGAACGGATGGTTTTCGTCAAACAGATTTTGTATGAAATCGGGGTTGTTTAAAGCGTTCGGGTAGTACTGCGTTTCAAGGCAGAAACCGGAGCGGTGAGTGAGGGGAAACTTACCTTTACCGATTTGCGAGCCGTCCATATAGTTGCCTATGTAAAACTGGACTCCGGGAAGGTCGGTATAGCACGTCATTTTCCTGCCGCTTTCGGGGTCGTAAACCATTGCGAATTCGCGCAGAGCACCCGTGTAATTTTCGAGGCAGAAGTTGTGGTCGTAGCCCCTGCCTATTATAAGCTGCTCGTCGGGAGACGATACGTCTCTGCCTATCTTTTTCGGTATTCTGAAGTCAAACGGTGTGTTTTCAACGCTTCTGATTTCGCCTGTCGGGATGCTGTCTTCGTTCATCGGCGTAAAGTATTTTGCAAAAATCTGCATTTCGTGAGAGAGGATGTTGCCGGAAGCGTATCCGCCGAGGTTAAAGTATGAGTGGTTTGTGACGTTTATCGGAGTCTTGCCGTCGGGTCTGCAGTCATAGTGTATTTTGACCTCGTTTTTGTCGGTAAACGTGAAGGTGACTTCATTTTGAAGGTTTGACGGGAAGCCCTCGTTGCCGTCGGCGCTGAAATATGAAAATTTAACGCTGTCGTCGCCGAGTATTTCATAATTCCAAACGGCGTTTTCGTATTCGTGATTACCGTGAAGGGTGAATTTACCGTCGATGTTTTTTGTTATCCGGTAATTTTTGCCGTCTATGGTAATGCCGTTTCCGGAAATTCGGTTTGCGACTCTTCCGACGGTGCGACCCTGCGAATCCGTACAGCTCAGCTGACCCTCCATGGTGTCAAAGCCGACAAGTACATCGGCAAAGTCTCCGTTTCTGTCGGGAACCGATATTTTATTGAGCGTAGCGCCGTAATTCAGCAGTTCGATTTCAGCTCCGCTTTCGTTTTTTATTGTGAATGAAAAGACTTCTTTTCCGTCGGCGGTTTTGCCGTAGAGAGATTTGGTCATTTTCAAAGCTACCACCCCATTTTTAGCATTTTAATAAGTATAATATCCGTGCGCGCCGTTGTCAAGAAAGACGAAAAAACTTGCAAGAGCGAAAATAATGCTGACCGGAAAACAAAAGTATTTTTATTGACTTTTCGGCGTTTTAAATGTATTCTTAACATATATTATGTATTTGAAGGGAGTGTGCCGATTGGAGCAATTTTTAACTCAGTTTGAATTCCTGTCGCGATATGCTTTGGCTTTTCTTGCGCTTATAATACTTCTCCGGTGCATTTTTTCCCTTTTCAGGCTCAGACCGCGCCGCGAGATTATGGCAACGCTGATAAATCTTGCCGACGACAGCGAAATCGAGATACGAAATTGGGAAACCTCGATAGGCCGTTCGCGCTCGTGCGATATATCGCTCAGAAAGTACGGCACGGTATCGCGTTTTCACGCCGTTCTGGCTCTCAGAAAAGACGGCTGGTATGTCTTTGATACCGAGTCGAAAACCGGAGTTTACGTAAACGGCGAGCAGATAAAAAAATCAGCCAAGATAATCGACGGCGACACCGTCTCGTTCGGAAACGCGGTTATGAAGTTCACCTCAAACGGCTACGGCGTTGAGAGTGAGGAGGCTGAGGACGGTAAAAAGGTTGACTTCACAAACGCCACAAGGCTTGTAAATCTTGCCGACAACAGCGCGTTCTATTTAAACGGCACGTGCCTTATAGGGCGTGACAGAACCTGTAATATATGCCTGCCGATGCAAAGCGTCTCGGGTGAGCACGCCGAGGTCTATCCCGCAAAGGACGGCTGGTATGTTGCGGACCTCAACTCCAAAAACGGCACGCTTTTAAACGGCGAAGAGGTTTTCGGCGCATTCCCGCTGTATGACGGCGACATTATTTCAATAGGCGATTACAGCTTCCTCTTCCGCGAATAAAGCGGAGAAGAGGCCATATTCAAAGAAACGGAGGACGCATCTTTGGCTCAGGAAAATGCTCGTAAAAAGCAAAAAAAGACGAGAACCAAAAAATACAGAAAGCCTGTAAACTGGCTGATTCTGCTTATAATTATGACTGTTTTTCAGCTCGTTTGCGCCGCTCAGATAAATATGAACAGTCCCGACATACCGCTGACTACATTATATATTGTATTCGGTGCATATATAGCTATCGAATGGGCGTATTTTATATTTTTCGGCGGATTTTTACACCGCAAGAGCTTTGAAATAGAGCTTATAGCGTTTTTTCTTACCGGCATAGGTCTTACGCTCACCACAAGCGTGTATCCCGACAAAGCGTTTGTTCAGCTTGCGGCGGTGATTATGGGTATTGCGGTATTTATAGTTATGCTTTGGGTGCTCAGCGATATAGAAAGAGTTGTAAAGCTGCGTATGCCGGTGGCGATAGCTTCCGTTATCGTACTTGTTGCCACAAGGCTTTTGGCGCACAATATAAACGGTGCATACAACTGGATAAGGATAGGCGGCGTTTCAATACAGCCGTCGGAAATAGTGAAGATAGGCTTTGTCTTTGTAGGTGCGGCTACGCTCGAATACCTGCAATCAACGAGAAGCCTTACAAAATATCTTGTGTTTGCGCTTTCCTGTATAGGCTGTCTGTTCCTTATGAAGGACTTCGGTACGGCTCTTATATTTTTCTTTACATTCTTAATAATGGCATTCCTGCGCTCGGGAGATATAAAGACCATATTTCTTGTATGCGCGGCAGCTCTCGGCGGCGGCGGTCTTGTGCTTACGTTTAAGCCGTATGTCGCAAAACGCTTTGAAACATATCGCCATGTTTGGGAGTATGCAAACGACCGCGGCTATCAGCAGGCGAGACTTCTCATATATTCCGTCAGCGGCGGACTTTTCGGACTCGGAATAGGAAACGGCAAGCTGAGAGATGTATACGCAGCCACAGAGGACTTGGCGTTCGGAATGGTATGTGAGGAATTCGGAATTATTATCGCATTTGCTGTGCTTTTGACCTTTGTCGCCCTCGTGGTTTACAGTATACGCTATGCTGTGGCGGCTCGCTCGTCTTTTTACGCTATTGCTGCGTGCGCTGCGTCGGGCCTTCTTCTTTTCCAAGCGGCTCTGCACGTGTTCGGCGTTACCGATCTTCTTCCGTGGACGGGCGTTACGCTGCCGTTTATCAGCCGAGGCGGCTCGAGTATGATGTGCTGCTGGGGACTTGTGGCATTTATAAAGGCCATTGATGTCAAGACGTACAAACGGTACGATAAGGTAGCGGTGGCAAAGTCTTAAATTAAATCTGCCGAAAGGGAGTGTGAAACAATGAAAACCATGTCAAAAAGAGCCTGGGTGCTCTATGTGTTTATAGCAGCATTTTTAGCAGGGCTCATTGTGTTGTTTTACACATTTTACACGAACGCCGATTCGTGGGCTATGAAAAAGGCGAACAGGCACCTGTATTCATCAGGTACGCTGTCGGTTGCGGGCAGCATTAAGGATGAAACCGGAGCGGTGCTTGCGGAAACAAAGGACGGTAAGCGCGTTTATAGCAGCGATAAAACCGTAAGAACCGCAACCATGCACACGGTAGGCGACTCTGAGGGCTATATAGCGACGGGCGTTCAGACATCGTATAAGGATGTCATAACCGGCTATAATTTCGTTGACGGCATATATAACCTGAAAAAATACGGTAAGGGCAACGACGTAAATCTCACAATAAACGCGCAGCTCTGTGCGGCGGCATACAGCGCCCTCGGAAGCAACAAAGGCACGGTCGGCGTTTATAATTACAAAACCGGTCAGCTTTTATGCGTTGTATCAAGCCCGTCTTACGATATTGCAAACAAGCCCGTCTCAAGTATAAATAACGATAAGACAGGTGCTTACGAGGGTGTTTATTTAAACAGGTTTTTCTCCGGCGTTTATACTCCCGGCTCGACATTTAAAATGATAACCTCGATTTGTGCCATTGAAAATTTGCCGGATATAGATTCGCAAAAATTCAAATGCACGGGCGAATACAAGGTCGGCGGCAGCTCGGTTAAGTGCCTCGGGGTTCACGGAACCGTGAATTTCGAAAAGGCTCTCAATGTGTCCTGTAACAGCGCATTTGCGCAGATTGCGATAGAACTCGGACCCGATAAGCTTATGGCCACGGCAAAGGAGCTTGGGCTCGGCAATCAGATGTATGTAGGCAATATAAGACTCGCAAAAAGTTCGTTCAACGTGACCGGTGCGTCGGACCTCGACGTGGGCTGGGCAGGTATAGGTCAGTACACCACTCGCATAAATCCGTGCCAGATGTTAACTATTGCAGGCGCGGTGGCTAACGGCGGCTCATCCGTGCCGCCATATCTTGTCGGCAAAATAACCTCGCAGACCGGAAAAACGATTTATGAAGCAAAGCCCGGCACGGCAACTCAGCTTATTTCCTCGGATACCGCATCAAAGATGAACGATATGCTTCGCTCAAATGTCAAGAATTATTACAGCGACGGTAAGTTCCCCAACCTTAAAATGTGCGGTAAGACCGGAACGGCGGAAGTAAGCTCGGAAACCGGCGGTGCAAAGCCTCACGCCTGGTTTGTCGGATATTCACAGCGCGAGGATCTCCCGCTTGCGATAGTGGTTGTTGTCGAAAACGGCGGCGGAGGCTCATCTGTGGCAATTCCCGTTGCCAATAAGACTATGCAAAAGGCTCTTTCCTTATATGCAAAATAAAAATTTTTCCGCATACGACAGCAAAGCTCGTGTGCGGAATTTTTAAAGGTGATAAAATGAAATTTTACTTTCCGGAAAACTACGGCGCTCTCGGCGACGGAAAAAACGACGATTCACGCGCTTTACAGTCCGCTATTGACGAGGCCGAAAAAAACGGCGGCGGAACGGTTGTGCTTGAGAGCGGAAAAACGTATTATTCAAGCTCGGTCATAATGAAGAAAAACGTTGAGTTGCATTTGCAAAAAGGCTCGGTTTTAAAGGCAACCTCAGACATAAACGGATACTTTCGTCCCTGCGATTTTATAAACGATGAGACAAATACCCTTATAGGCAATCCCGTTACGGGTAAGCCGTCGTTTGCCTTTATATATGCGTATAAGGCGGACAATGCCGCAATAACCGGAGGCGGAAAAATCGACGCAAACGGCCACAGCTTTGTAAAGAGAAAAGACAAATACTATGTCACCGGCGACTTTTATCCGCGTCCCACGGTTATGTATTTTGAGGCTTGCAACCATATTGTGTTTGAGGATTTTACTGTGGTCGATGCACCGTTTTGGACGCTTCATCCGGCAGGCTGTGACGATGTTTTAATATCAAAAATTCACATATTAAACGACCTCGATGTTGCAAATTCGGACGGCATAGATCCCGACCACTGCAACAACGTGCGTATTTGCGACTGCCACGTAGAGTGCGCCGACGACTGCATCTGCCTTAAAACTTCAAAAGGCAATTCCGAATACGGACCGTGCGAAAACATACTGATAACGGGCTGCACGCTGATTTCAACCTCGGCGGCGATAAAAATAGGCACGGAGGGCGTCGGCGATTTCAGAAACATAATAGTTTCAAACTGTGTCATTTCGCGCAGTAACCGCGGCCTTTCAATTCAGATACGCGACGGCGGCAATGTCGAAAATGTCAAATATTCCGACATTATAATAGGTACGCGCCGCTTTTGCCCCGATTGGTGGGGGACTGCCGAGCCGATAGTCATAACCGCGTTTGACCGCGACGAAAACACAAGGGCAGGCCATATCAAAAACATATCTTACCGCAACATAACCTGCGTCGGCGAAAACGGAGTTATGATATGCGGCACGGCGGAAAACAAAATTGAAAACGTAGTTTTCTCGGACGTTGACGTAACTCTCTCAAAAACGTCAAAGTGGGACTGCGGTCTTTACGATATGCGCCCGGGGCTTAATAAAGAGGTTGAAAAGCATAAAAATGCCGGCTTTTATCTTCGCTTTGCCGATAACGTTACGCTTCGCAACACAAGCGTGAAGTGGGGAAATGTCTGCCCCGAATATTCGGCTGCTCTCGAAGAGGAAAGCTGTGTAGGCACCGTACTTGAAAATTTCACGGGTGATAACGCCTGAAGGCTTTGAGAATGCGGCTGCTTGTTCGAGCGTGAAATTCCCTTTTAAACGGCTTCTTGTACGTACGTTTATACGCATTTTACTTAAAAATATTTGACATAGCGCGTATAAAATGGTACAATTCAACAATGGAGTTAAGCTCTCGCCTGCTTCGGCAAGCGAGAATAGAAAGGGAGTATACTGTAATGAAAAAGGCGTTAAATAAAAAAGTGCTTTCCGTACTGATTGCGGCTGTTATTTTACTTGTTACCGCATTTCCCGTGCTTGCGGCGGATCCGTTTAAGCTCACTTCTTCGGCTGAAGCAAAGGATTCGGTTGTCACCGTAAAAATTTACCTTCCGCAAAATACGGAACTCGGGACGCTTTCGTTTACACTTAAATACGATACAAAATTGCTCACGTATGTTTCCGCCGAGTATTCGAGCGGAGACGTCAGTGCCACAAATTCAAGCACGGCAGGCGAGGTTAAAATAAACGCCGTTTGGAAAAACACCGCACCGCTCGGCGGCGAGGTTGCCGCCATAACCTTTAAGGTGAACGACGGAGCGACCGGCAAAACCGACTTCCCGATAAATGTCGATTTCTCAACCGATGCCAATAATCAGCACATTGATTTGTCGGCCGTAAGCACTTCGATTGACTTATCCGAAGCAGCTTTGATGCCGGCGGCAACCGATGAAACCGTCTCATCGGAGGGCAAAACGGTAAAGGCCGGAAAAATTCCTAAGACCTCGGGAAAGTATGCTGCGATAGGTTCGGCGGCTGCCGTTTTGTGCGTTGCCGCGGCGGCTGTTGCGATTACGGTAAAACGCAAGAGAAAATAAAAAACAATGATGAAAGCGGAGCTGTAACAATGTGCTTACAGCTCCTTTTTATGCGATTTGATATGTGTCCGAAAACACACTTAAAATTCCGCTTTTCGTTGACATAATGCACAGTGTAATATATAATATCTATTGTATGTTTAATAAGTTGCCCGTTTAGCATTTTTTATATTCGGGCACGTAATTTTTAAGGAGGAAACTCTAATGGTAAAAGCAATTGTCGGCGCCAACTGGGGCGACGAGGGCAAAGGTAAAATTACGGATATGTTTGCGAGTGAAGCAGATATAGTTGTTCGTTTTCAGGGTGGTGCAAATGCAGGGCACACCATTATAAACGAACACGGCAGATTTGCATTGCATCTTATGCCCAGCGGTATTTGCTACGACAATGTTACCTGTGTCATCGGCAACGGCGTCGCTCTTGATATAAACAAGTTCTGCTCGGAACTTGAGGATGTGAAAAAGGCAGGCGTAAATCCGAAGCTTCTCGTGTCAGACCGTGCTCAGATACTTATGCCGTATCATATTCTTCTCGATACCTATGAAGAGGAGAGACTCGGCAAAAACGCGTTCGGCTCCACAAAGAGCGGTATTGCTCCGTTCTTCAGCGACAAGTACGCAAAAATAGGCATCCAGTGCAACGAGCTGTTTGACGACGAAATGTTAAAGGCAAAGCTTCACAATATAGTGACTCTCAAAAATCTCATTCTTGAGCACGTTTATCATAAGCCGCTTCTCGATGAAGATGAGCTTTACAACACCTGTATGGAATATAAGAAAAAGATAGCTCCGTACATCTGCGATACGCACGCATTTATACGTGACGCCTTAAAGCAGGGCAAAAACATCCTCCTCGAGGGTCAGCTCGGCACGCTTAAGGATCCCGATTTCGGTATATATCCCATGGTTACATCGTCCTCAACCTTGGCGGGCTACGGTGCTGTCGGAGCCGGAATTCCTCCGTATCTCATAAGCGAAGTAGTAGCCGTTACCAAGGCGTATTCTTCTGCGGTAGGTGCAGGTGAATTTGTTTCGGAGATTCTTGACGAGGACGAGGCTCAGGAGCTCAGAATTCACGGCGGCGATAAAGGCGAATTCGGCGCTACCACCGGTAGACCGAGAAGAATCGGTTGGTTTGACTGCGTTGCGACACGTTACGGCGTTGAGTGCCAGGGTGCCACAAAGATTGCCATGACCGCTCTTGACTGTCTTTCGTATCTTGACGAAATCAAGGTTTGCACAGCTTATAAAATAGGTGATGACATCACAAAGGATTTCCCGAACACCTCGCTTCTTAAAAAGGCAAAGCCGGTATTTACCACATTAAAGGGCTGGCATTGCAATATAAAGGGCATTCGCAATTTCTCGGAGCTTCCGCGTGAGGCACAGGAATACGTTGAATTCATCGAAAAGGAACTCGGCCACAAGATAAATATGGTATCTAACGGACCTGAGAGAGAAGCTATAATTTACAGATAATTAAGAGGATATTATGGAGAAAATACTTGTACTCGATTTCGGCGGTCAGTATAATCAGCTGATTGCGCGGCGTGTACGCGACAACAATGTCTATGCGGAAATACTGCCGTATACCGCACCGCTCAGCGAAATCAAAGAGGGCAATTACAAAGGTATTATTTTTACCGGCGGACCTAACTCCGTGTTTGATATGAGTTCGCCGCACTACACAAAAGAGATTTTGGAGCTCGGAATACCCGTACTCGGCATATGCTACGGCTGTCAGCTTATTTCGTGGATGGTCGGCGGCAATGTTGAGACCGCGGAACAGTCCGAATACGGCAAAATCGACCTTACGGTTACAAAAAAACAGTCTGAAATTTTTGCCGACGTCGATGAAACGAGCGTAGTTTGGATGAGCCATACGGACAGAGTTAAAGTGATGCCGTCAGGTTTTGAAATAACCGCAAAAACGGAAGCCTGCCCGATAGCAGCTTATGAAAACGAAGAAAAGAAAATATACGGCGTGCAGTTCCACCCCGAGGTAACTCACACGCAGTTCGGATTTAAAATTCTTCACAATTTTCTGTATAATGTTTGCGGCTGTCACGGCGACTGGAAGATGGACAGCTTTATTGACGATACCGTAAAGAGCCTTCGCGAAAAAATCGGAGACAAAAAGGTTATTCTCGGCCTTTCGGGCGGTGTCGATTCCTCGGTCGCGGCGGGACTTCTCTCTCGCGCCGTCGGCAAACAGCTCACCTGCGTTTTTGTTGACCAAGGACTTATGCGTAAGAACGAGGGCGATTTCGTCGAAAAGACATTCACTTCGCTGTTCGATATGAATTTCGTGCGCGTAAACTGTCAGGACCATTTTATAAATGCTCTTAAAGGAGTATCCGACCCGGAGCAGAAGAGAAAAATCATAGGCACGGAATTTTACAAGGTGTTCTGGGATGAGATAAGAAAACAGGCCGAGAAGGGATTTTTTGCACAGGGCACCATATACCCCGACTGCATAGAGTCCGGCAAGGGCGATGCCGATAAAATCAAGACGCATCACAATAAGGTCAAAATGCCCGACGACGTTGAATTCATCGACGTTATTGAGCCTCTTTCAAGCCTGTTTAAGGATGAGGTCAGAGCTGTAGGCGAAAAGCTCGGAATTCCACACGAGCTTGTCTGGCGTCAGCCGTTCCCGGGACCCGGTCTCGGTGTCAGAATTATCGGCGAGATAACAAAGGAAAAGATTGAAGTTCTCCAAAATGCCGATTGGGTGCTGCGCGATGAAATGGCGAAGAACGGTTATGAAAAAAACCTCGCACAGTTCTTCTGTGTGCTTCCGGGAGTCAATACGGTAGGCGTTATGGGAGATCACCGCACATACGATAACCTTGTGGCAATCCGCGCCGTAACAACCGATGACTTTATGACAGCCGATTGGGCGAAGATACCGTACGATATTCTCGCCAAGGTTTCAAATCGTATCACAAACGAGGTAAAACACGTAAACCGCGTAGTTTACGATATAACCTCCAAACCCCCCGGCACCGTCGAGTGGGAATGATTTCACACCCGTGAAAAAGCCCGTAAATAAAGGCTTTTTGCCGTGTTTGTGCCCTTTGTGGCAACAAAATGGCAACATTATTTGAATTATTGTAAAAGTAAAGAGCTATCAGATTTTTTGAAAGTCTGATAGCTCTTTTTTCTTATGCTTGTATTTAATCGTTTTTCAGTCGGTTTTTGAAAGCCTCAATCATTTCGTCGCTGAGTTCCTGTGACGGAACTTTTACATAGCGAGAAGTTTCATCATACTTCGGGTAGTTGTAACGCCACTTGTCGTAGTCCTCACGGCTGGTGTCGCCTTTGCGGTATTTTTCAGCCTGTCCTGCCCACGCATTTATCATTTCGGAAAGCTCGGCAGCATCTTTTCCCTTGCGGGGATCAACATGCATAGAAACGCCGCTCTCAGTCTTTTCAACTGTCAATCCATAGCGATCCTCTAATGTAAACAGTGTGTGCATTAAACCAAGATAACTGTCAATGTCGGGGACAGACAGAGCCAGCGGAGAAACTCCAAGCACGCCGGCAAGACTTTCTGTTAAATCAGCTTTCGGCGTTCTTGAGCCTGATTCATATTGCGCCATACGGATGTCAGCGGTCTTTTCGGGAAAGCCGACTACCGTTCCCAGATACTTTTGTGTCATTCCCCGCAGATTGCGGAAGAAACGAATTCTTTCACCGATTGACATAGCAATTACGCTCCTTGTTTATGTAATATGCGATAAGTATATCATATATGTTTAGTGTGTGTCAAGACAACCAAAGCAATAAAAGTAAATATTTTCTCAAAAGCCACTTGACTTTACGGAATTTGTTTAGTATAATAGTTAAACAAATAGCGTTATGTTATTTGCTTAACAACTGAATAACCGTCATATGTCACGGTAATGGCATATCCGCTCGGGCAAATCGGAATGCGGTCAGAAAGTTCTCCGACACAAAATAATCGAATTATCAAAAATCGAGTAAAGGGGGTGATTAAATGGAAAGTACAAGCTTTATGAGAGTTGATGAGGTAGCTCAGGAACTGGGTATCTCAAAATCTTACGCTTACAAAATCGTCCAAAAGCTAAATGCCGAACTGAAAGAAAAAGGGTTTATGACAATTTCAGGGCGAGTAAATAAGCAATATTTTATGGAACGCACCTGCTACGGTGCAACTAAGAAAGAGAGGGATTAAACAATGGCAGTATATAAAGAAGAAAAAACAAACACTTGGCGAGTGCTTTACCGTTACACCGATTGGAACGGTGAACGCAAGCAGTCGCAGAAACGAGGGTTCAAAACAAAGCGTGAAGCTCAGGCTTGGGAGCGAGAACAGCTTAACAAGCTGGGCGGTGATTTGGATATGAACTTTAAGAGCTTTGTGCAGCATTATACCGAGGATATGAAGTCTCGTATTAAGGAGAACACTTGGGCAACGAAAGAACATATTATCCAAACAAAACTAATGCCCTATTTCGGGAAGCTGAAGATGAGCAATATAACCGCACAACAAATAATCACTTGGCAAAATGAGCTTATCAATTATAAGGACAATAACGGCAAGCCCTATTCTCCCGTATATTTGAAAACAATTCACAATCAGCTATCTGCGATATTTAACCACGCTGTCAGGTACTACAACCTGAAAGAAAACCCTTGTCAAAAGGCTGGCAGTATGGGTAAAAAGAAAAATCGTGAAATGCTCTTCTGGACGAAAGAGGAATATTTGAAGTTTGCTGAAGTGATGATGGATAAGCCGATGTCATACTACGCATTTGAAATGCTGTATTGGACAGGTATCCGTGAGGGCGAGCTGTTAGCACTTACCCCTGCTGATTTCGAGTTTGAAAAGCGAACGGTAACAATATGCAAATCGTTTCAGCACTTAAACGGCAGAGATATTATTACTTCCCCGAAAACAGAAAAAAGCAACCGCACGATTCAATTGCCGAAGTTCCTTTGTGATGAAATGCAGGACTATCTGAAAATGCTCTACGATGTAGGTTTGGAGAACAGAATGTTTCCTGTTACAAAAAGCTATCTGCACAGAGAAATGGACAGAGGCGCAAAAGAAGCAGGCATAAAGAGAATTCGCATTCACGATATTCGCCATAGCCACGTTAGTTTGCTGATTGATATGGGATTCTCTGCAACGGCTATTGCAGACCGTGTGGGACATGAAAGTATTGATATAACTTACAACTATGCGCATTTGTTCCCGTCAAAGCAAGCTGAAATGGCAGATAAGTTAGATATGGAAAGGGGCGAGTAAAATGTCACTGAAAAACAGAGATAAGCACAACCGTTGGAGAAATATAACCGTAGGTTTTCGAGTATCCACCGAAGAAAACGAACTACTGAACAAGGCTGTAGCCTTATCGGGGTTACCAAAACAAGAATACTGCTACCGAAAATGTATGAACAGAGATGTCATTGTTCAGGGTAATCCGAGAGTGTTCAAAGCCTTGCGAAATCAGCTTGTAGATGTGCTTGCAGAATTACAGCGTATTGAGACAGTTGGTGAGGTAAATGATGAGTTGCTGGATTTAATTGAAATGATAGCCAATATTCTCGGCGGATTAAAGGAGGAATCAGAATGATAGATAAAAAAGAAATGACCGCCCGTAAATCATCTGTTGGCGCAGATAAAAGGCAGTCACTCAATGTATCTGTTAATAGTATAACCGCATATCACTCAAAAATCAACAGTTTTGTTTTGAAAGGCGGTGGTACGGATGGCTGAATTAAAAATAATCAGTATGGACGAAGTGCAAAGCAAGGAGGTCAACTGGCTTTGGTATCCATATATCCCCTATGGAAAAATCACAATCATTCAAGGCGATCCCGGGGAAGGTAAAACAACTTTGGCATTAAGACTGGCGGCACTTCTCTCAAAAGGAGAAGCGCTACCATTTGATGATACCGAGCGTGAGCCTGTTAAGGTTATCTACCAAACCGCAGAGGACGGGCTGGAAGATACCATTAAGCCGAGGTTAGAGGCGGCAGAGGCAGACTGTTCACAGATAAAAGTTATAGACGAATCGGAAGCAGCACTCAGTATGCCTGACGAACGCATTGAAAAAGCAATCATAGAAGTCTGAGCAAGAGTGGTTATCCTCGATCCGATTCAAGCGTATGTCGGTGCAAACATTAATATGAACAACGCTAACGAAGTCCGTAATATAATGGCTCAGCTTGGACGAGTGGCAGAGAAATATGACTGTGCCATTCTGTTGGTCGGTCATATGAACAAAGGAAGCGGAAACAAATCTTCCTATCGTGGACTTGGTTCTATTGACTTTCAGGCTTCGGCAAGAAGTGTCTTAATTGTCGGAAGAATCAAAGACAATCCGCAGGTCAGGGTTATGGTGCAGGATAAATCCTCTCTTGCTCCCGAAGGTGAAGCTATTGCTTTTGAATTAGACAAAGAAAACGGCTTTAATTGGCTGGGGCATTATGATATTTCCGTTGATGATTTACTCAGCGGAATTGCGAAAGAAAAGAAATCTGAACAAGCAGGAAATCTAATTCTTGAGTATTTGTCTAATGGTAAAAATCCTCAGCAGGGATTGCTTAGGAAAGCGCAAGCGGCAGGTATCTCAAAGAGAGTGTTGTATGAAGCAAAAAAGGGATTGAATGTCCAGTCTGTTAAGGAGGGCAGTCAATGGTATTGGGAACTTCCCGAAAAATAGCAATCTTCAAGGTTGCAACATTGCAAAGACAGGCGCATCTGCAATCTTGCAATGTTCCTTTTCGGGAAGTGACAATGTAAAGTTTAGGCGGGGTGCAGGGAGGCCTTTTCAAAGGTCTGCCCTGCTGGGGAGTTGTCCGCAGACAACGGGGCAACGCCCCGCACCCCCTCGGAGAGCGCAAAACCTGCTTGCAGGTTGCATTTTTGATAGGCTCGCCTGTCAAAAGTGCTTTTGCGTTACTCTTGACAAGAGTAACAGAACCCCGGCTACGCCGGATAAGGAAAGGATGTGAGATTTAATGAAAAGAACGATAAGCGCAATGGTCGGTAAAGGCTCTGTCAACCACAACAGCCGCAAGTTCAAGGCGGAAAATGTTGACGGCAGTCGAACACATCTCAATATCGACTACTGTAATGAAAATATCAAGAAAGTCTATCACGAATTGTTTGACGAAGCACTTGAAAAGTACAACGATAAACAGGCAAGATCCGACCGCAGAATAGAAAACTATTACGAAAAAATCAGAAATTCCAAGCAGGAAAAACCGTTTCACGAACTCATTTTGCAGATAGGCGATAAAGAAAAAATGAGCGCAGAAAGCGAAAATGGAGAGCTTGCCCGACAAATTTTAGATGAATACTATCGTGGGTTTCAGGAAAGAAATCCTCAGTTAAAGGTGTTCTCGGCTCATCTGCATATGGATGAAGCAACACCCCATTTGCACATTGATTTTGTTCCGTTCACCACCGGAAGCAAGCGTGGACTTGATACAAGGGTGTCACTCAAACAGGCGCTTGCCGCACAAGGATTTAAGGGCGGAACTCGTGGAGATACCGAGTGGAATCAATGGGTAAGCGCAGAAAAATCTGCACTAGCATTTGTTATGGAACGCCACGGAATTGAATGGGAACACAAGGGTACTCACGAAAAACACTTGTCTGTTTTGGATTACAAAAAGCAGGAGCGAGAAAAGGAAATCGCCGTTTTGGACAACCAACTTGCCGAGAAAAAAGACGAGTTTCGTGTTATGGCTGACCGCATTGAAAACTTTGATAACGGCGAAAGAGTGTTACAAAATCTTGATGAAAGCATAATGAGTGAGCCTGAATATCAGTTGCCTGAACCGCCTGCAATGATGTCGGCGAGAACTTATAAGGCAAAGTTTGTTGAGCCGCTTATAACCCGATTTAAGTCTTTGATAAGCACCTTATTTGCACGATATTTCAAGGCGTTGGACAGTTACCACAGATTGAACATCACAAACGGAAATCTGTACCGTGCTAACGAAAAGCTATCGAAAGTTAATGAAAAATTATCACGAGAGAATGAAAATCTGCGTGCGGAAAACAGGGACTACAAACTTCTCCGCAAAGTATTTGGTCATAAACAAATTGATGACTTGCTTGAAAAGGCAAGAAATATCAAAGGTCAAAAGCGTGACAACACACGCTCAAGATAAATAAATTTTCAGGAGGACAACAGAATGGCAAAGACAATTTTTGAAGAAATGGGCGGTACTTATACGCAGGTGGGTGATTATCTCCTCCCCGATTTGAAGTTGCCCGACGAAGAAAAACAAGCAAATATCGGTGTCTGGGGAATGAGGCATAAACGATTCTTGAAAGAAAATCATCGTGTTTTATATGCTAACCGTATGACTTCGGGGAAGCTTGTTGAATACTTCGATGACATCGAGCAACAGGCAACCACTATGTTTCTCCGGCTGGTGAAAGAACTTGCCGAAAAAGAAAATGTAAACGAAGAACTCAAAGCAACCAACCAAATGCTGTGGGTTCGGGAAATGAACAATATCCGTAACCGTGCAACGGAAATTGTAAATGCAGAATTGATTTACACGGTATAATCACAACGGCGGCAGGGAGAAATCTCTGCCGCTTTTTCTTTTTTGTTGCTTAAAAACAGTTGACTTATTTGCGGTTTTTATATATACTTATAATGTGAAATTGTAAACTGCGATATTTATACTTTAATTGAGGTTGCAATATGATTACGGCAAAAATTGGCAATAGAATACGTGAACTTAGAACAAAAACAGGATTAAGTCAAGAAAAATTTGCTCAAAAAATAGGTATGGATAGAACATATTTTGCAAGTGTTGAACTTGGCAAACGCAATATTTCTATTGTTAACATTGAAAAAATAGCAAATGGTTTAGAAATATCGCTTTCTGAGTTATTTAAAGATATTTAATTTGAGTCCGTTTTGACGGACAGGACATTTTATATATTATAGTTAGAATGATTGTCGGAGGACTTGCAATGAGCGTAGCTGAAAAAACATATAAAACCTCATTGATTAATAATAGACGTTACTTAGGTAATAAATATAAGCTGCTTTCATTTATTACCGGCGTTGTAAATGAGGAATGTGCTAACATTGAAACGGTTGCAGATATTTTTGCTGGAACCGGTGCCGTCTCTTCGGCTTTTGCAGATAAAACGATTATTACTAATGACTTGATGTATAGTAATTATATTTGCAATTATGCGTGGTTTGGAGCCGAAAGTTATGACACACAAAAGATAATTGACTATATTGTCAGATATAATGAAAAAACAAATTGTGGCGAAAACTATATGACACGTAATTTTGCTGATACCTACTTCAGTAAAAAAGATTGTGCAAAAATAGGATATATTCGTGAGGATATAGAAAGAAATTATAAAAAAGGAAATTTAAATCAGCGAGAAAGAGCAATTTTAATTACATCATTGCTATATGCAATGGACAAAATTGCTGTAACCTGCGGACATTATGATGCATACAGGAAAGGTGCAAATTTTGAGGGCTCATTAGAACTTTATGTTCCGTTGGCAGAGGTTAACAATAATCCGAAGAATCAATGCTTTAATGAGGATGCTAATAACCTTGTAAAGAGAATTGAGGCTGACCTCATTTATATTGACCCTCCGTATAATTCAAGACAATACTGTGACTCGTATCATTTGCTTGAAAATGTTGCACGCTGGGAGAAACCCGAGGTTTTCGGTGTGGCTAAAAAGATGGATAGAAGCGGTATGAAGAGTAAATATTGTACAATCGGAGCAACAAAAGCATTTGAAACACTCATAAATGACATAAAAGCTAAATACATCTTGCTTTCGTATAACAACATGGCTGAAAAAGGCAACTGCCGTTCTAATGCAAAAATTTCCGATGATGACATTATGAGAATACTTAGCCGAAAAGGGACTGTAAAGGTTTTTGAGGAAAGCTACAAAGCGTTTACAACCGGAAAATCAGACATACCGGAAAACGCCGAAAGATTATTTTTGTGTATTTGCTTTGATGAGGAGTAAATCAATATGATACAATCACCGCTTAATTATACCGGTGGCAAGTATAAGTTGTTACCTCAAATACTGCCGCTGTTCCCTAAAGATATAGATGTATTTGTCGACTTGTTCTGCGGTGGTTGTAATGTCGGTATCAATATTGATTGCAACCGAGTTATATATAATGACTTAAATGAAAACTTGCTGTATTTATATAATACTTTCAAAAACCTTGATAAAGAATCTGTTTTGGAATGGATTTATGAAATTATAGAAAAATATGGCTTATCCCTTGTAAGTAAAAACGGCTATGATTATTACGGTTGTGAAAGCAGCAAAGGACTTGGCGATTATAACAGAGAAGGATATTTGAAATTGCGTGCGGATTTTAATCAGAAACACACAAATGGGAATTTCGATTATTATTACTATGTTATGCTTTACGTAATAATCGTATATGCTTTTAATAATCAAATTCGCTTTAATTCAAACGGAGAATTCAATTTGCCGGTCGGTAAAAGGGATTTCAATAAGAAAATGGAGCAAAAGCTCATTGACTTTATTGATAGAATTCAAGAGCAAAATTGCAGTTTTACCTGCCGTGATTTTAGAGAGTTTGATACATCTGCATTAACAGCACAAGATTTCGTATATGTTGATCCCCCATATTTAATTACCTGTGCTACATATAACGAGCAAGGTGGCTGGGATGAAACTGCCGAAAAAGATTTACTTGCCTTTTTGGATGATCTAAACGGGAGAAATATCCGTTTTGCGTTATCCAATGTACTGAGAAGCAAGGGTAAGGAAAACGCTATATTAATTGAATGGCTTAAAAGAAATGCTGACAAATATAAAACCGTACGACTTGATTACAGCTATTCTAATTCAAATTATCAAACAAAAGATAAAACTTCTTCTTCGGAAGAGGTACTGATAATAAATTATTGAGGGGAATATGGCTATGCCAAATATAATTCCGTATAAAAGTTTTTGTTGGAGTTTAGGAACCACCAGTTTCAGAACAAAAAACTTTAATAAAACCATTGAAGAACAACTTGCTCTGTTAGATGAGTTTTGGACGCTCGAAGAGAACAAAGACCAAAGTTGGTCAGGAAACAAGGCGTTGCAAACTCGTTATTACGATTTTATGCAATCCAAAGGCTTTGTTGAAGGAAATGCTGGGAATAAACCAAAAGACGCTCGTGAAAAAACATCAGGGTTAGTTGATATTGGGTTGATTGATGACGGAAGAAAATTAAGTGATGTCGGAAAGGCGTTGCTTAAAATAAGTACTGAAAATGATTTTTCTTCTGACAATCAGTTTCAAATAGATAAGGATAGTTTTATATATCTAAAACAGCTTTTAAAAACATATTACTATATTGACGGTCGTACCGTTCGTCCTTTTTTTATTTTGTTGCATTTGCTTAGCAAGTTTGATTACTTAACACTTGATGAGTATACATATCTTTTGCCGCTATGTATAGGAGAAAATGAAACAGCTGAAATCATTAACGGCATTTCACTATTGCGTTCCAATGCTACATCTATTGATCAAATTATTATAAACCGATTGATGGTAATGTCTAACTACAAAACGGCATTAGATTATTTTTTAGAAAACGAGGTCACAGAAGAATTAGTATGTGAAATAGGTCTCAACAGAAAAAGTCGACAGTATGACAAACCATATCTCAAGTTATATCAAGCTCTGTATAGAGTCTTTGTATTGAACGATGGTGATAGTTTGATCTCTGTTTACAGTGCAACGAGAGATATAAAAATAGGCAAATGGTGGCGTAATTATTTATTTGACACTACATCTGAAAAAGCCATTATTAACCATCCTACGACACATTTAAAAACAACATTGTTCAGTGAAGTCAAAGATGATAATTCTTTCAAAATTGCTTTTTTCAAAATAATGCATTTATTTAAGGCTAAAGCTACGCTTTCGGATTATCTTGACCTTAACCGCAGATATATTAAAACAACAGATGTGGTTTTATTTGAAGATGGTACAATAAAGTTTGATATTGTTCCGAAGCATTTCTTCAAAACAATAGAAGACGATTTGTATAAAGACACATTTACTGTTTCTGAGTTGTTGTATGAAAACTGTGATATGGCTGAAATATCCGATTGCCTTGTAGTTGATGATAGTGCTATTGTTGCCGGAATTAACAAAGAACTTGGAATAAATGTTACGGATATGCAATCTGCAAGAGCTGCCTTGGAAGATACACGATACCAGAGATTGCAACATCTTATTGATACAAAATTTACGGATAACAATATATTGGCACTTCTCGATTGCTTTGAGAGCAGAAATGATGATGAAATTAGAAGTATGGTTACCGACAATGCTGACATACCTACTATTTTTGAGTATGTTCTTGGTATCCTGTGGTATAAAACAAGTGAACGACACGGCAAAATTCTTGATTATATGAAACTTTCACTAGATGCTGATCTGTTGCCTAAAACTCACGCAGCAGGAGGAGAAGCAGATATAGTTTATGAATATGAAGCTACTGATTGCTATCCTGAGCATACACTTTTGCTTGAAGCAACTCTTGCTGACAGTACAAATCAGCGCAGAATGGAAATGGAACCAGTATCAAGACATTTGGGTATGCATTTAATACGCACTGGTAATATTAATTCTTATTGCGTGTTTGCTACAAATTATCTTAACATAAATGTAATTTCTGACTTCCGTAGCAGAAAGACAACTCCGTTTTACGATCCGCAAGACTATTCAAAGTCTGTAACAGGGATGAAAATTATTCCTTTGCAAACATCGGAATTGAAAAAGATTGTATCAAACAGAAAAACATATAGAGAATTGTATCCTATATTTGAAACGGCGTTTAATTCAACATTACCGCCACACGAGTGGTATAATACAAATATATGTGAGATTTTTTGAAAGCGGTTTGCACCGTAAAACTATTTTTATTAAGGAGACAAATTATGGCAACGTCTGAACAATTATTATCTTTGATAAAAGCTCATTACGAAAATGATAATGAACGCTTCAAAACGATTGCGTTGCAAATCGCTGCACATGAATCAAAAATCGGACATACAGTTCTTGCGCAATCATTGAAAGATATGGTTATGAAACAGAAAACAAATCAAACTGTTCATTCTATAAAACCTGTGGATAATAGTTTGATCACACAGAGAATTTCAAAAAGCAGAAAAAGTGATTTGATTGTTTCTGAGAAGTTAGACAGACAAATAAATAATGTTATTTTAGAATATGCGCAACGTTCAAAGTTGAGTAAGAATGGCTACACAAATAGACGCAAGATTCTATTAGAAGGATTGCCTGGAACAGGTAAAACTCTAACCGCTTCTGTTTTAGCAACTGAATTAAAATTACCATTGTTTATAGTACAGACCGACAAACTCATTAGTAAGTATATGGGTGAAACCGGGACAAAACTACGCCAAATTTTTGATGCAATCTCACAAGATGTTGGAATATATTTTTTTGATGAATTTGATTCTATAGGTGCAGAACGTTCTTCTGATAATGATGTTAAAGAAATGCACCGTGTGTTGAATTTGTTTTTACAATTCATAGAACAAGATACATCAGACAGCATTATTATTGCTGCGACAAACAGTGGAAGCCTTTTAGATCAAGCGTTATTTAGGCGCTTTGATGATGTTTTACGTTTTGATTTGCCTTCAAGCGATGAAATAAAAAAACTGTTTGAATTAAAGCTCAATAAGTTTATGTCCTCGAAAACAATTAACCAAGAAATAATAGATTTAGCGGTTGGATTATGCCACGCTGATATTGCTAAAGCTTGTGAAAATGCAATTAAACAAGCAATATTAAATGATAAAAAATATGTTTCTCAGGATAATATTAAAGAAATGCTCATAGAAAGGAAAGTTGTTTATCAATCAAAGGAGGCTAAATAATGGATAGGTACGATAATGTATTTCTTTCAGATACTGCTGAAACATACGATTTTAGTTCTACTCCAAAACCAGGTGGAGAATTACAAATACCTTTTCGTACAAATCGTCAGTCTCATAGTGACAAATTGGTTGCGCAATTTCGTGAGGCTCAAAATCACTTTAATTCTTATACCCCAGAACAAGTTGCAGCTATTTCTTATAACACAGGCACTTATGTGGAATTTGTAGGTGCTGAAAATTGTGATTTGGTGACAAAAAGTCTTGAAGACAACCGCCAAGGAATAAAACTTTTAAATGTACGTGATGTTGTTTCTGAATATGATGAAAATCATATTCCCAAAATAACAACAAAAGCGACTGTTTTTATTCCTACTGGCAAAGAAGATGTCTTTATAAAAAAGATTACAGATTTTGCTACGAAGCAAACTAAAAGCGGAAAGCCTAAAAACAACGATCTTGTTAGTAGTATTGAATCTATTTCGGATGCAATAAAAATAAGTTCTTTTTGGGTTGGACGCCCTATCGAAATGCCAAATGAAACTAAGCGGTGGTATGAATTATGGGTAGATGTCGACGAAGAAAATTTTGATATAATTTTGCAAAACACCTTTAATATTTTCAATGATCTAAATTTAGAGCATAGACAAGAAACAGAGTATATTAGATTTCCTGAAAGATTGGTGCTTCCTGTTTTTGCTAATCGTTTAGAGTTACTAAGTTTGATAAAACAAGGGGTTACTATAGCCGAAATACGTAAACCTGCAGAACCTAATGCGTTCTTCCTTGATTCATCTGTAACAGAACAAACTGAGTGGGCAGATGATTTGTTGGCAAGAACAAAATTTAACGACTCTGGAGTAACAGTATGTATTTTAGATACAGGTGTTAATAATAATCATAAATTGATTTCACCGTATATGCCAATATCTGGAACAACGGTTAACAGTTCTTGGGGAACACAAGATAAAAACGGACATGGTACTAATATGGCTGGTGTAATCTTGTACAATGATTTAAAGCGATACTTAATTACCAATGCACCTTTTGAATTGAATCACACTATCGAATCAGTGAAAATTATAGAGCCAAGTTCGCCAATGCCTACAAAAGTGACACTTTATGGTTCTGTAACAGAACAGGCGGCGTTATTGCCTGAGATTTCTAATCCAACTGTAAAGCGTATTTATTGCATGGCAATCACAGATCCGACTAGTGGCTTCAATGATGGTCAACCATCATCTTGGTCTGCTGCAGTTGACAAAATATCAGCAGAAGGTAAAAAGAGGCTATTTATTATTTCCGGTGGCAATGTCGAAGAAGGTGAATTGAAAACTAGTGGTTATCCCAATGCTTGCTTGAATAAATCGATAGAAGATCCTGCTCAAGCATGGAATGCTTTAACAGTAGGTGCTTATTCCATAGATTCAACTATTCAGCCACGCAGAGAAACTAAAGGATATTCTCCGGTTGCTCAATATGGTGAATTGTCTCCGTATAGTTCGACCTCTAATGAGTGGAAAACTCAATGGCCAATCAAACCTGAAGTAGTGTGTGATGGCGGAAATGTAGCAAGTGATGGAACAAATTTCATTCAGGGAATGGATGAACTGTCCAAATTAACGCTATCTAAAGATATAAATCGAAGACTATTTGATACGATTTGGGCAACAAGTGCAGCTACGGCACAATGTTCATATATAGCAGCCGAGCTAATGGCTGCATATCCATCAATGAGACCCGAAACATTACGTGCATTAATTGTTCACTCAGCTCGTTGGACTACTCAAATGATAAACCAATTTGGGATCCCTGATACAAAATCTCAGGGACGAAAGAAATTGCTTAGGACTTGTGGATACGGAGTCCCTAATCTTGAAAGAGCAAAAGATACGCTTAATAATCGCGTAAATATGATTGTTGAGGGGGAACTTCAGCCATACGAGAAAAAGCAGGGTACTTCTCCGAAAATGAAAGAGATGCACTTACATACGCTACCTTGGCCAGAGAGTGTACTACAAACATTAGAAAATAAAATGGTTAAAGTAAGAATTACTTTATCGTATTTTATAGAGCCTGGTCCAGGACAAAAGGGGTGGAAAAACAAGTACAGATATTCATCTTGTGGTCTTCGTTTTGATATGAAACGTCCAAACGAAACATTGGAACAATTTCAACAGCGAATCAATAATCTTATGCGTGATGATGATTATCAGAATACGAGTACTACGGATAATAATTGGTATTTAGGCTCAAAAAATAGAGATGTAGGTTCTATTCATTCTGATGTTTGGGAAGATACAGCAATTAACTTAGCACAAAGCGGTATTATTGCTGTATATCCTGTTGTGGGTTGGTGGAGAGAACGAACAACACTGAAAAAATACAATTCTAAGATGCCATATTCTTTAGTTGTAACAATAGAAACACCAGAAGAAAATGTCGATCTATATACTCCAATTATGACTAAGATAGCCAGCAGAGTTACTGTTCCGATTACAACAAGTAACAACACATAAAATTATGTTGCCAAATTACAAGTATCGTTACAAATAAAAGAATTCAAAAGGGCTAAATTAATGCAACTTAAAGCGTTTGATTTTTTAAAAGATATATAATATACTTGTTGTCGTGGCAACGGAATGGCAACAAAAAATCGGATAGCGTATGCTTTACCGATAATACAAATAATGTAGATATTCTTTGCTAAATGTCATAAACAAATGTGTTTAAGATTGATTTGCAGAGAGCGAGTGGGAATAATACGAAGTACCGTAAAAACCCAGTATTTATGCAGGTTTGCGGCGTTCTGAGAAGTCTTTTGATAACAATTTGATAACAGCCATACAAGTGCCATTATTCTTGCAATCCAGTGGTTTATGGGTTACAGAATGATTGACAAGCGGTTGTGTGGCAAAAGAAATCCATATTAGAAAGCCCTTAGCTGTGGGTAGTAACTCATAGCTAAGGGCTTTTTGTCGTTCTTTCAACTTGCTTTAAAGAGAAAGGAAATTATTCAATGATTTTTCGGTTGCCAAAATACTGTGTCAAAATTAAAACTAAAGCGATGCAGGCAAGCAGTCCATCTTGTATGCCAAATGGAAGCATAAACATCATCAATATCATAGTAACAACACAGTTTATTACGGAAAGGGCGAGTCCCCACATTCTATTTTTTAGAAGTCCTATAGCACCGATGATTCGCATAACACCGAAAATCGCACCCATAAATAAAATCATATATAGGTTATCTTGGAAATATTGGAGCTTAAAAGAAAAATATTGTCCGATGTCAAATTTGCCAGAACCCAAAATTAGCGCAGGAAGGGCACATAAAACACCACCGATTTCCATAAATCCACCGTGAATTATCATTAACCAAGCAGCTATTTTATATCGTTTCATGCTGTAACCTCCTGCTGACTCTATTTTAACTTATCTTTGAATACTTCGACTAATGCGTCGCTTAATTCCTGCGAGGGAACTTTCGCCCAGATTTGTGTGGTATCGTATTTCGGATAGTAGTAACGCCAGCGGTCATAATCGTCCTTGCTGATTTCACCGGCAGAGAGCTTGTCTGCCTGCTCTTTCCAAGCATAGAGCATTTTTGATAGCTCGACAGCATCCTTGCCTTTGTCCTTATTGACTTTCAGGCAGACTTCTCCGTTTTCTTCGCCGATGGTCAGCCCATAAACATCTTCAAGGGTAAATAAGGTGTGCATGAGACCGATCTGACTGTCAATGTCAGGAACATCAAGAGCCTGCGGGGAAACATCAAGCACCTGCGCCAGTGCAGCCGTTAAATCCGCCTTCGGTTTGCGTGAACCGGTTTCGTATTGCGCTAAGCGCACATCGGCGCTTCTTTCGGGAAACCCGACAGCCGTACCAAGATATTTTTGCGTCATACCACGCAAAAGCCTGAAAAAATGGATTCTCTCACCAATCGCCATAGTGTTTACACTCCTCGCTTATGTATCTACACATAGTATAGCAGATATGCTTAGTGAAAGTCAAGAAAAAACAAAACAAAAAAGTTTAATATTTTCTCCGAAACCGCTTGACAAAAGCAAATATGCTTAGTATAATGAAACATCATTAAGCAAATAAGTTTAATTCAACATCCGTCGTGCGTCACGGTAATGGCGTACCCGCCCGGGCAAATCGGAAGGCGGCAAGAAAGTATTCCGACACGAAATAAATGAAATTGAAAAAAGAAGGGAAGGTGATTTTTATGGAAAACAGATTTATCCGTGCCGATGATGTGGCGCAGGAACTGAATGTATCCAAGCCCTACGCCTATAAGCTCATCAGAAAGCTGAACGAGGAACTGAAAGCGAAGGGATTTATTACGATTGCAGGGCGTGTCAACCGTCAGTATTTTTATGAAAGGCTCTACGGAGCCGGAAAGGAGAAGGAATAATGCCGGTATTCAAAAATGAGGACAACGGTACTTGGTATGTGATGGCAAGGTATGTGAACTGGAAAGGCGAGCGCAAGCAGAAATGCAAGCGTGGCTTTGCTACAAAGAAAGAAGCGCAGGAATGGGAGCGAATGTTCCAGCTACAGAACTCCTCTGATCTTGATATGAGCTTTGAGACTTTTACGGAGCTGTATATCCGAGATGTGAAAAACCGCCTGAAGGAAAACACATGGCTGACGAAGGAGCATATTATCCGCACGAAGATACTGCCCTTTTTCGGTAAGCTGAAAATCAATGAGATTTCCACAAAGGAGATCATCACTTGGCAGAATGAAATGCTTGCCTACCGTGACGAGAAGAAAAAGCCGTATTCGCAGACCTATCTGAAGACGCTGCATAATCAGCTTTCCGCTATCTTCAACCACGCTGTGCGTTACTACGAGCTGCGTTCTAATCCAGCCGCAAAGGTGGGGAATATGGGAAGCGAGGAACACAGGGAAATGCTGTTCTGGACGAAAGAGGAATACAAGAAGTTTTCCTTTGAGATGATGGACAAGCCCGTTTCCTTTTACGCCTTTGAAATACTCTACTGGTGCGGTATCCGTGAGGGCGAACTGCTGGCGCTGACTCCTGCGGACTTTGACTTTGACAAGGAAACGGTCACGATCAACAAGTCCTATCAGCGACTGCACGGGGAAGATGTAATTACCACGCCGAAAACAAAGAAAAGCAACCGCACCATTAAAATGCCGCATTTTCTCTGCGAGGAAATGCAGGAGTATCTTGGTATGCTCTACGGGCTCAAAAAGAAAGACCGTATCTTTACGGTGACGAAAAGCTATCTTCATCACGAGATGGACAGAGGGGCGAAAGCCGCAGGCGTGAAGCGCATCCGCATTCACGACCTTCGTCACCCGTATGTCAAGCCCACGACAAAAAAATTTGCATCTTTTTTGAAGTTTTTTCGGGCAGCTGCAATAGCTGCCCGTAGCTGTTCCATACGGTATTCATGGCTCATGCTTCCTTTCCAGATTTCTCCGTTCCTAAAAAGTCCTGCGTAACATATTCTATCTCAATCCGATCCCCAGGAAAAACATATACCCTGTTGATAAGCCGGTCTATCAGCGATTGCGTCAGGACATCGGTGCTGCCTACTTCCTGAACAATTTCCCGCTGTTTCAGCCTCGCCTCATAATCACTCTGTATCTGTTTGGTCTGCGCTGTGATAGCGGCATGGACATTCTTGGCCTGTACCAGTTCCGCGTCATATACTGCTTTCTGTGACCGGTAGGTTTCCAGATCGATCTCGCCAAGCGCATACCGTTCATAAAGCTGCCGTTTGCTGTCCTGTATAGCCCGCAACTTATCTTCATGCTCGGCCTGCTGGACCGTCTGTAAATCCAGCTTATCTTTACTGCCGTCGATTCCCAACGCCGGACACATCTGCGCCCGGATCGTCTCAAAGACTACCTGCTCCAGATCAGCCATCTTTACCCGCACGCCATGACAGGGAAAACTTTCTGACACTTCGGAATGACGGCAATAAAACCATGCTCCATTTCTGAGTGACATAGCATGATCGCAGCATCCACAAAACACCTTTCCCCGAAGCAGATAGTCACGCCTTTTTTTATTGGGGAGGGAAAAACGCTTAATAGAAGTATTGGCCTGCTCAAACAATTCCTTGCTGACAATCGCGGAATGATGGTCGGGGATTTTGAACCACTCGCTTTCATCTTTGAGCTTCATGCAGCGGCTGCCGATTTCCTGCACCTTGCGTTTGCCGATTATGTAGGTGCCGATATACCGCTGATCCTCCAGCATCCGCAGGACTGTTGAACTGCTCCATACGCCGTGTGTCCTTGACACATTATAATGGTCTTTTCCGTTATCCCTCCGATACTCTCCAGGCGTGGGAATATGGAGGGCGTACAACTTGCGGGTGATCTCTGCTGCGGTATTGCCTTCAGCCGCCCATTCAAATATCAGACGGACATTTCCCGCAACATTTTCGTCCGGCTCCATACGCCCGTCTGCGCTTTTGCGGTAGCCGTAAGGACAGATAACGCTCTGGTACTCGCCCCGGCGCATCTTCGCATATTTGGCGCTTTTTGTTTTCATGGACATATCACGGCTGTAGCACTCGCTGATAAGATACTTAAAGGCAACATCAATCCCTCCGGTATCTCCTTTGAAATTGACGGTGTCAAAATCGTCGCTGACAGAGATAAACCGGGTGTGATAGAGCGGAAACACCCGCTCGATGAAATAACCGGTCTCAATGCTGTTGCGTCCAAACCGGGATAGGTCTTTGACAATGATACAGTCGATACTTCCTGCCTGCACCATCGTCAAAAGCTCCTGCACTGCGGGACGTTCAAAATTCGTACCCGTATGGCCATTATCGACAAACTCCAAAACCTCGCCATTATCCCATTCCGGCAGCGACATGGCTTTTTCCCGCAGGATAAGGCGCTGGTTCGGAATACTCAAACTTTCTGTCTTAATATCCTCCACGGATAACCGAATATAAAGGGCAATTACATATTTGCGCATGACTCCACTTCCTTTCCCTGAAATTCACTCTTAAAGCGGAAGGTCACATGAATATCCCGTTTGTGGTCTATCTCGATCCGCTCAATCAGCCGGTCAATCAGTTCTGCCGTAAGCAGGTGATCCTTTGCCAGTGACTTTGCATCCTTTTCCATAGTCCGGTAGCGTACAAACTGTTCGTCGAGAGCATCCATATCCCTTTCAAGCTCGGTGATCTCACCGGACAGTGTATTGATGGATTCCTCATAATCCGCTTTCAGTTCAAAGTATTCCTCGCTTGTCAAAACACCCTGTACAAAGTTCTCATATAGGCCGCGGATCAACCGGCGTTTCTTTTCAATTTCCTGCCGTTTGGATGACATCTGGCCCCTGAGTTTATCCTTTTCCTGTTTTTGCCTTGCCTCCAACTGAAAGAGGGGGAGAGACATTCCCAGGGCAACCGTCAGCTCTTTCTCCAAAACAGATGTGACCGTAGCGATCAGCTCCGTTTCCTGTATCATCACACCCTTGCAGCTATCTTTTTCTACCCGGCTGTTGGTAAGGCAATGAAACCAGTAAATATCCGGCCCTTTTTTGCGCTCCGCCCGCTGCCGGTGGAGACTCCTGCCGCAATCCGCACAGAATACCTTTCCCTTAAAGATATTGGGGGTATATGGTTTTTTTGGCACAGCCTTGCTTTGCTCGCAGACCTGTTTCCGATAGTCCTGTACCGCCTCAAAAACCGCATGGCTGATAATAGGCTCATGGGTATGCCTTGCAACGATCAGATTATCGTCTCCGGCCTGTACCTGCTGGTGGTCTACAATTTTGGTCTTGCCCTGTACCAGATCACCGGTATAAACCTCACTTTCCAGTATCTTCATTACAGTACGGGTCTGCCATTTCCCGCTCCCGATCAGCCCAGGGCTGGTAATTTCACCGGTAGTCTTTTTATAATGGCTTGGGGCAGGAATCCCCATTTCATTCAGATTACGCACAATACGGTTTAACGCTACACGCTCATAAGCCCACTGGAAAATCTGCTGCACAACAGGAGCGGCGGCCTCGTCAATCAGCAGTTTATGACAGTTCTCCGGGTCTTTCCGGTAGCCGTATGGAGCCCGTGCGCCAATATAGTCACCGTCTTTCATGGCCTGCCTTGCCTGGGCCTTGATCTTCCGGCCAATATCCAGCGAATAGGCTTCATTTATCATGTTTTTCAGCGGAAGCATAATGCCTCCGTGAAGATTGCCGGGGTCTGCCGTATCAAACTGATCTGTAACCGCAATAAAACGGACATTGTGCGTGTAGAAATACTGTTCGATATAATAGCCGGTATCAATGGAATTACGCCCCAGGCGGGATAGGTCCTTAACAATCACACAGTTGATATAGCCTGCCTCAATATCCGAAAGCATCTGTTGAAAGCCCGGACGATGGAAATTCGTGCCCGTCATGCCGTTGTCGATATAGGTATCATAGACGACAAAATCCGGTTTATCAGCAAGAAAATCATTCAGGACCAGCTTTTGGTTTTCCACCGAACATCCCCGTTTCTTGTTATCCTCCACGGAAAGCCGGATATACAGTGCTACATGAACATATAAAGATGGTACTGGCTCAGCCGTGATTACTGTTTCTTTTCTGCTCTTTCTTGCCATTTAACCCACCTTCCTTTCCGCGGCCTGTTCTACGATCTGCTCTGCCAGGGCAACCGCTTTTTTGTATTCGTCCTGATAATTAAATTCAATATGCAGCTCGTCCTTGCTAATCACGCGAATACTGCGGATAAGCTGCATGACTGCGCGGCGGTCAATTTCCTCCATCGTGGAAAACTGCATGAAGTGATTGATCCAGCGGTTCCGCTCGCTGCGGTTTTCCAATACATCTGTCAGCCGTTCCTCCCATTCCGCAACTGCCTTTTGCAGCAATTCAATGTCCGCATTGTATTTCCGCTTGTAGGATAGATATTCTTCTTTGGTAAGAATCCCGCTCACCAGATTTTCATAGAGCTTCGTCTTGAAACCCTCAATCTGTGCCAACTGTTTTTCATTGGCTCTGATCTGTCCGGCGTATTCCTGGGCCAGTTCCCGGTTGATCCGTTCCTGACTGATACTGGACAACAGCGAATCCAGAGAAGCCACATTTTCAATATGGCCCTTTAAGCTGTCCTGCACACACTCGATCAAGTCGTCCTCTTTCAGCATCACAGAGGAAGCGCAGCCATTCTTTTTGCCCGTAGGGCAATAGTAGTAGTGGTATTCCTTGTCTTTGTAGCGGTTTGTCTTACGGGTCATGCGGCAGCCGCAGCATCCACAGATCAAAATACCGGAGAACAGATATACCTTATCCGATTTAGGAGAGGTCCGGGTGTCAATCCGGCGAAGTCGCTGAATCAGGTCAAAATCGTGTTTCTGGATAATCGCCTCATGGGTGCCCTCTACACGAATCCACTCGGATGAAGGCTTATCCTCACGCTCCTTCAATTTGAAGTGGGGCGTTGTCTGTTTTCCCTGCACCAGTGTCCCGGTATAGGTTTCGTCCTTCAAAATGCGGATGATGGTAGTGGCAGACCATTTACAATCCTTACGGTCCGTATAGCCGCCTTTGGCATGGGGCATCCCGTGATTCCTCTTATAAGCCAGCGGAGAGAGAATACCCATGCGGTTCAGTTCATCAGCAATATGGGAAGCACTGAATCCTTCCAGACGCTTTCTGAAAATATCCCGTACCACACCCGCTGCATACTCGTCAACTTCCAAACTCTTATGCTTGTCGCCAGTTTTTACATAACCGTAAATAGTAAAAGCTCCAACAAAATCACCGCTGCGTCGTTTCACATCCAGGGCACTCCGGGTCTTTACGGAAATATCCCGGCAGTATGCCTCGTTCATAATGTTTTTTACCGATACGGTGAGATCATCTGCAGCGTCATTTTCCGTGTCTACATTGTCATTGATGGCGATAAAACGGACGCCGTAGGCCGGAAATACCCGACGCATATAACGGCCCGTCTCTATGTACTCACGCCCCAGGCGGGAAAGGTCTTTTACAATGACACAGTTAGCCTCGCCCTGTTCGATCATCCGCATCATTTCCTGAAATGCTGGACGGTCAAAGAGGACACCGCTGTAACCGTCGTCAATCTTTTCTGCCACAACCTCAATCTCCGGGTGCCGGGCAATGAAATCATCAATGAGCCGCCGCTGATTGGCAACGCTGTCACTTTCCACCGACTTGTCATCCGTATAGGAAAGACGGATATACTTAATAGCTTTATAAACCTGCATAAAAAAACACTCCTTTCGTTGCGCAGAAAAATCCCCGCAATTCAAGAAGTGTGGTTATGCCGTATTCAATTCCTTTTCCGACTCTTATTGTACCACGCTCTTACGGGAAAGTCAGCCCTTTTCTGGAAGAAATTTTGCTTCACCGTAAAATACCCTTGATACATTCCTCCAGGGTGGCACCGCCAGGGGCAAAGCTGGCCCGGACGGTAAAACGTCCGCACTTAAAACGGTAAGGGTTTTTGATCTGGCGCACAAATTCAGTGATTCGTTCCTCGCGGGGAAGCTCCTTATCCACGGTGACATCCCGAATGTCTACCAATGAACCGCTTCCGCCAGCAGTAATATTCTCCATAATACCAACTCCTTCCTGAAATTACTGGTCTATCAAAACCACATGAATAAGCCGGACCCGCCCTATAAATAGAAACAGGTCCGGCCCATTGTATCTGATTTCGATTTTGCTTGCCGTATTTGCCACGCCCCCCGGCAGCTCTGTCTACACAAAGCGGGGTTGCCATAGGCTGCGGCCAGCTTTACCGCATCATAGCCCCGCAGATGCCGCCGCTTTGCCAGAGCAAGCGCACACCGCAGGGACTTCCCTTCAAGTCCGTGAGAGATTGTGAAAAAGTACCATTATGATCTGCGCCGTCGTCGCGCCCGGCCTGCCACAGCCGGGTCAATGGATTGCGTGGATCGCTCGGACAGCCGGATTCATCACCTCCCTGGCTGCCTGTCTTTGCGCCGCTCCATTTGCCGCTCGGAACACAGAATGACGTACCCATAGCAACGTATATTCGGTTGTCAAAGTGCAACGAGGGCACGGCCATTATGACATTTTATAGTTGGGGTGGACCAGAGCATGTGCTGTATGGCCGCACCCATTGGACTTGTCTGCCGAATATGTCCCTCTATTATTCATTTCATTTTCGGGGGCAAAGTTGCCGTCTGTCAGGAAAGTTCTTTCAAAAACTTTTCCAAACTTCGCAGGCCGGCATTGATAGAGCGAGTAATTCGGCTCTTATGGGTGCCCTCCGCTTTTGCAATATCCGATTTGCTCATGCCAAGAAAATAGTGCGCATAAATCCGATTCCGCTGTTTCTCCGGCAAAGAGGCAAGTGCCTGATACAGCCTGGCATTTTCTTCTTTCCGTTCCAAAATATCCGCAGGTGTCAGGACAATTACCAGAGCGTCACGCTCGACATTGGCATCATAGTCCAGCGAAAAATATGCTTTGTGCCGGTATGTACGCAAAATATAAGCCGCCTCATTCAGCTTATACTCATGGAGCAAATCAGCCACTTCGTCCGGCACTTCCACAATGGTATCAGTTGTATAAAACGGGTAATAATCCCGCAGATTGATCTTTTTCATTAGATTATCCTCCAATTTCAATTTTTGAGTTGATAGGCAAAATCGAAATCAGAGGGCGGGGAGCGACAGCCAGGAGTTCCGCCTACAAGAAAAAAATCAGATAGGCTTGTCCGCCTTTCAGATATGAAAAAAGCGCGTACCTGTTTTATTTCAGGAACGCGCTCATAGGAATATTTTGTTGAGTATTGGGGAAAAGGATAAAAATATGTCGATACAAAAAGCGCCGCAGCGTTTTGAGCTGCGGCACTAAAAGATTTTCGGCTATATCGTTGTCGGTTTCTGTAGAAATATTGGACCTTCCAAATGTGCATGTCTGCCCCCATACCTGGGGGAGCACAAACAGATTAGAACGGTATTGCTTTTATACTTCCCCCAATCTGTTACTTTGGGGACATTATATAGGGTATAGTAATCAGCCTCCGTTCACCTTTTTCTCAGAAGTTAATCAAGATGTTGTAATTTCACTTCTTTTGCTGCGTTGTGTCAAATTTATATCCAACACCGCGCACACTGATAATATAATCTGGAATGTCCGGGGATATTTTGAGTTTTTGCCGCAGCCGACTCATTATGTTATGAATCGCAGTTAGTTCGTTCTCAACATATTCCTCACTCCATACATGGTAGGCTATGGTTTCAAAGGTCATTACTCGTCTTCGATTCATAAGCAATAAGTAAAGGGCATTAAACTCTCTGACCGACAAATCTACCTTTTTCCCTTGGACAGCGACCTCTCTTTCTTCCAGACAAAAATACAGATCACCTTCCCGAATTTCTGTTAAAGGTTGAGACGTATCTATCCGTGCGCCAAAAGAATCCGGGTTAGTACATGGGATGGCCGAAAAGCCCTGCTGTTGTTCTGTTTCAAGGACAAACTGTATCATTTCGCGTTTCTGCTCAACATCAAGCAAAACAAAAAGTTTCTCACCAATCTGCCGGCCATTCTCCGATAAATCAAGTACCGCTAGTTTCCCATGTCATCACCTTCCTTCCTTAAAGCGTCTTTCAATTTCTGAAAGGATTCCTCGCTGATTGCGTGTTCTATCCGGCAGGCGTCTTGCTCTGCCGTTTCCTGATCGACACCGGCAGCGACAAGCTGCTCCGTAAAGAATCGGTGCCGTTCATAAATTTTCTCGGCAATCTCCCGGCCTATGTCTGTCAGATGGAGAAAACCATCTTTATCCACGGTCAGAAAGCCACCGTCCCGCAGGACACCTACTGCATGGCTGATACTCGGTTTGCTAAAGCCCATGTGTCGGGCAAGATCAACAGAGCGTACCATGCCGGATTTCTTTTGCAGCATTAGTATGGCCTCTAAGTAGTCCTCGCCTGACGCATGAAGTTTCATCCGTTCCTCCCTTATGTAAGGCTCCATCCAGCAGATTTTTTTCGGATATTGACAAATTCCTGATAAATTCCGGCTTTTGCCATAAGCTCATCATGGGTTCCCTGTTCGCTAATCTGTCCATTAGAGATTACCAAAATCTGATCTGCCTGCCGGATGGTATTCAGCCGATGTGCAATTACAAGTAATGTCTTACCCTTGACCAGCTCATTGATTGCCTCCTGAATGTAACTTTCATTATCAGTATCGACACTGGCTGTTGCTTCGTCTAAAATTACAATCGGGGCATCTTTCAGAATACAGCGGGCAATAGAAATACGCTGTTTCTCGCCGCCGGACAAAGTAGCGCCGCCCTCGCCAACAACAGTCTGAAATCCATCCGGCAGAGCCATGATAAAGTCATAACACCGAGCTTTCTTAGCTGCCTCATAGACTTCCTGTTCAGTGGCGTCAGGTTTGCCCATGCTGATATTGTTATAAATTGTGTCTTGGAATAAGTACACGCGCTGGAATACCATGCTGATTTGTTCCATCAACTCAGCCAGCGGCACATCCCGAATATCCGTCCCGCGAACCGTTACCGTTCCAGATTTCACATCCCACAGCCGCGCCAGAAGGTTCGCAATCGTGGATTTGCCACCGCCAGACGGTCCCACAAGTGCGGTCATGGTATTCTTCTGCATAGAGAAGCTGATGTTGTGCAGGACTTCCTTGTCCTGATAGGCGAAGGCCACATCGCTAAATTGTACTTCTGGCTGATCCGGCTGTGCCTGTGACAGAATATGTTGATTTCCGTTATCGGGAAGTTCGGGCTCGTCCAAAACAGCTTCAATGCGGTCTAATGCGGCATTCATCACGGTCAGTCGGGTTGCTTCTCCATAAAGAGCTTTCAGAGGCCCAAAGAGATCAAAGACAAACAGCAGCACGCCCAAAAGATAAGCCAGGGAGAGTACGCCTTCCTGATGTAAAAAAACGGATAAACCGAAGATAGCGGCAATACCCACGCCATAGAGAATGTTTAAGCCAGTGGTCCACGGTGTCATTTTCTGCTCAAACTTCGTATTGACATCCCTTGATTTTTTGAAGTTTTCCGTTAATTCGTCAGATTTTTCTCCGAGCAGATTGTAACTTTTGATAACCCCAATTCCTTCAGCAAAAGACAAGACCGCATCCGTCAAATTCTCGCTTTGGTTTTGACGCCCGACAGCCTCCTTGAAGGAAACCTTATTCATATATTTTGCAACCAGCGATGCCAGCAAGGTAATGATTACCGCAATCAGCCCAAGTCTCCAATCCAGTACGAACATAAAAACAGCTAAAACCAAAGTAGACAGCATATAGCTCATCATGTTGCCAATGGTACTCATAGAAACTTCCTCAATGAAAACCATATCCGTACTGAGAACAGAGCTGATTTTGCCAATATTCCCCGATGTAAAGTAACCCATCGGCATTTTTCTTAAATGATTTCCCAACTCCATCCGTTTATCAGCAAAGATCATAAATCCAGCGGCACTTTGCAGACGGTCGCTCAAATAGTGAACCACTGTCTGAACCACTACAACAGCTAATAATCCAAGTCCGACAAACAGACAGGTCTTTCCAGTCAGCGTATTATCAGCAAACCCGGCAAAGACAATAAACGCCATGAAGATCGGCATTTTGGAGAGAATGGACTCGACAAATGCACATAGAAATGCAGCCTGAATACGGCTTTTATACCTCCCGGAGAGGTTCAGGATTCTTGAAATCAATGCAAACATTTATCTTCCCTCCTTTGCAGTAGATACTTTCCACTCGGCGCTGTCCTGAGCCGCTTTCCACAACTTTTGGTATTCTGGGCAAGCTTGAATCAGCTCCTGATGTTTTCCGGTTGCCACCATCTTTCCGTGATCCATAACGCATATTTGATCTGCGTTCATTATAGCGGGAAGTTTGTGAGCGATAACTACCAAGGTTTTTCCCTTCACCAGCTCCGCAATAGCAGCCTCCATTTTTTCCTCATTTTCTGGATCAGCATAGGCCGTGGCCTCGTCAAGCACTACAATCGGGGCATCCTTCAATATTGCTCGCGCCAGGGAAATTCGCTGGCGCTGCCCCCCGGAAAGCATTTTCCCCGCATCGCCCGCCATGGAGTGAATACCTTGCGGCAGCTTTTCCAGAAACTCCATACACTGGGCTTTCTTCGCCGCCTCCATTACTTCCTCATCGGTAGCATCCAAACGTCCAAGACGGATATTTTCCAGCAGGGAGGTGTTAAACAGGTACTGATCCTGAGCCACATAGGAAATGCGGCTGTTCAATGCCTCCAGGCTCATATCACAAAGTTTCTGCCCGCCAATGGAAATGCTCCCTTTCTGCGGGTCATAGTAGTGGATCAACAGTTTTGCAAGGGTGCTCTTGCCAGAACCGGATTCACCAACCAGGGCAGTTTTTTGTCCTGCTTTTGCCACAAGGGTAATATCGTGGAGGACTTCGTTTTCCGCTATTATCGGTTTCCCATCTGGGCCAGGCTGTGTCGTTTGATACGCAAAGGAAACATGATCGTAAGAAATGTTAAAATCCTGTCCGTGGAAATCATCCTCAGCAGCTTGCAGCGGTGCCGCATTTAACATCTGTTCAAGTGCCGTGATCTTATAATTCAGATTCGGAATCGTCTCCATAAAGCCCAGTGCTTTCAGGAGAGGAATCCCAATGCTGAGGGAAAGGCAGAGGACTAAAATCAAATCAGGTAAAGTGCTTATGCCACAGAGAACAAACCATGCCCCAAGAGGCAAAGTCAGAATAACAGTGCAGGGCAGCAGACTTCCGTATATCGCCATCCAGGGCCAGGCGGCCTTATACCATGCCAAGGTATAATCCCGATAGTCCGTTACATCCTTGCGGAAGTTCTCGTAAGATTCACTCTCCCGGTTGAAAACCTTGACAACCTCCATACCATTGATGTACTCAATGATCGTGTTGTTCATTTTCTGTGCAGACTGATAGTAGGGACCCATGCGCTTCATTCCAACAGAGTACATAATGACCATGGAGAGCAGGCTGATCGGGATAGAGGCCAAAGACATAAGAGCCAGTTTCCAGTCCGCACAAAACATAGCAACATAAATCACCAGCGGGATCAGCAAATTTGCGATACCCTCCGGGACTGAATGAGCAAGGAGCAATTCCAAGCTGTCCACATCATCGACAAACAGCTTTTTGATTGTCCCTGTCCCTTTTTCCTCCACAATGCCAAGGGGAAGTTTCTCAAACTTCTCTTGCAGAGATACCCGCAGCCGGAACAATGTGTTATATGCTGCTTTATGAGAAATTGATAATCCCCATCCATATAAAACCGCCTGCAAAACAAGACAGATCAAAACCCCTATAACACGCAATAAAACAAATTCTGTCTCAACAGAATCGCCCATAACCAATGGCGAAATGACCTGATAGGCCAGCACAAAAGGCAGGACGCCCATAAGAACGCTGACCAGTACGACAACCGTGGCCACATACATATTTTTCTTATATGGCCCTGCGTACTCAAAGATTTTTTTGAACATAAGCCCTCCTTATATTGAGCCGTACTGTCTGTGCTTCAAAAACAAGAGGCCGCCAAAGTAAAGCGGCCTCTTATCATTATCTTTCTGTCCAGTCAAGGCGGCCCTGACATTCATAATTTCTAAAATTCACTGGCGGATTCGGAAAAAATCCAAAACCTTTTTACTGCCGGATTCGTCCAATGGATAGCTTTCTTTTATTTGCCCTTTTTCCATATGGACTACATACGAACATCCCGCCATCACCAACTCCGGATCATGCGTAATAACAAGAAGCGTTTTGCCCTGATCCGCGAGTGACTTCAAACTCCGCGCAACTTCCCACATATGTTTGAGATCAAGCCCGCTGGTTGGTTCGTCAAACACAATGATCTCCCGGTTACTCACAATGGCAGATGCGATCGCTACCCGCTGTTTTTGCCCGCCGGAAAGAGAAAGCGGGTGCCTGTCTTTATATTCCAGCAGATCAAACTGTTTAAGGATTTCATCTGCAACAGTTTCATCCTCGTTGTCCATGCTCAGAAGCACTTCATCCATCACGCTTTCGGTAAATAGCTGATGGCTGGTATCCTGCATTACCATGTAGCAATGTTTGAGCCGGGCTTTCCAATCAAGGGTTTTCCCGTCAACCTGCAAAAGGCCACACTTCTTTTCCAGTCCGCAAATACAGCGGGCCAAAGTAGATTTTCCAGCGCCATTCAGGCCGATAATGGCAATCGTTTCTCCAACAGGCAGTTCAGCACTCGGAATATGGAGGCTTTCCGGTTCCCGCTTTTTATACGCAAAGCAGAAATTTTGAAATTCCATCAGTTTAGCTGTATGCGCCTGATACTGATTCGCGGGTTTCAACTTCGAGAGAGAAAACGGCCGCAGCCCCATTTCTTTTCGAGTGCTATCCGATAAACTGTCAAATTCAGCAGGCGTGTATTCCCGTTCAATCTCCCCATCTTTTACATACAGCACACGATCTGCAAGATCGTGAAGGTAGTAAAGGCGGTGTTCTGCAATCAGAATTGTTTTGCCCTGCTTTTTCCAGAGGCTCAAGACCTGCCGCAGGTCATCAATAGCAGCCATATCCAGATTAGAAGATGGTTCGTCAAGGACCATAATTCCCGGTAGCAATACACTTGATGAAGCACAGGCTATTTTTTGCTTTTCGCCCCCGGACAGAGCAAACACGCTTCGCCCCATCAAATCTTCAATATGATAATCGGAAACTGTACGGTCAATCCTTTTCAGGATATCTTCCTGGGGATAGCCTAAATTTTCACAGGCAAAGGCTAATTCACTATCCGTATCCACGTTGAAAAACTGACTTTTGGGATTCTGGAATACAGATCCCACCATAGCAGCCAAGTCATAAAGCGGCGTATCTGATACGCTTTTTCCGTCCAGAAGGACATCACCCTCTAAATTGCCCTCGTAATAATGAGGCACCAGCCCGTTTACCAAACGGGTAATCGTTGTTTTCCCACAGCCGGATTCTCCCGTGAGTAAAACAAATTCCCCTGTGTTTATGGTGAGATTGACATTTCTAATCCCTCCGCCGCTGGATTCTTCACCATAAGAAAAAGAAACATTTTGAAAATCTATCATGGCAAAATCCCTCCTGCGGAAATTATCGGGGAAGCAATCGCCCAAAATACTACAAAGCAGCAGAACAAAATCAGCACCACATCAGCGAAATTGAATTTAAGCTGACAAATATTTGTCCGTTTAACGGGAGCGCCAAGGCCACGGGTAATCGCAGAAGCGGAAAGTTCCTCCCCAATTTTCACGGAACAGGTAATCATTGGAATCAACTTATACTCCAGTATTTTTGAAGATTTTTTCCCACCGAGTTTAATCCCCCGCATTTTCATGGCATCACTGATTGCTTCCGACTCTTGAAAGACAGTTGGAAAAAAGCGGAACATGACAGTTAAGGGGATTGTCACTTCTTTAGGCATGTGGATTCTTTCCATGCCCGAAATCAATTCACTAACCGTTGTTGTTTTGACTGCATACGCAGCGATTGCAACGCTGGGAAGGATACGGCAGAAAAATCCTGTTGTAAACAGCACGAGAAAATTCAATATTCCTGTAAGGTGTGGTAAAACATAAACTTGAACAGCGTAAAAAACAGAGAACACAGCAATATAGCTTACGGCTTTTACAAATTGTTTTGAAGTAAGCAACAACAGTGCCGGAACCGCACAAAGAACAAGGCGGATCAGCCCCATAGCCTCTCCGCCTGTTCCTCCCATGACAAAAATACTTATGATGAAGATGAGCAACAGCTTTGTACGCGGATCAAGCCGCAACCCTTGTTCTGTTTTTTTGCTGAGCAGAATTTCCCGCGCCATTACGCAATACCTGCACGCTGGAAGTGCTTTTTACAAATTGCTTTGCCAAGCAGACCGCCGACAAGTCCGAACACAAAGCAGGCAACCAGCAGAACAGGAGCAATCCACATCGGCATATAGCTATTAAGCGTAGCAGCATATTCCGCACCATAGCCTTCAGTCAGCATAACCATATAGCTTTCGCGGTTCAGGAAAATGGGAGCAAAGTTGCCAAACACCCAAATGCTGAACACGCCGCAGGATAGAACGCTGCTCTTTGCGCTTTTATATCCGCCGTTTTTCAAAATTACATCAGCAATCAGACCGCCAACCAGCCCTGTTACCATCGTAAGATAGCCGTTACCAAAGAACACCATGACCAGGCCGATCAGGAAACCCATGATTGCGGTCATCCCGAATTTTTTAGCCTTTGTAACATACAGCATATAGGGGATGCCACCAATCAAAGGGCACAGCACCGCCATCAGCGGAATAAAAATGGGGATGAAGCCAAGCATCGCCACCAGCATGACAATAACAACATAGATAACCGTGTAAATGCCAATCGTGATTAAGTCCTTTCCCTCAAGTCGGGAAGCACTTTTTTTCTTTGCATCCATAAACAATATCCTCCTATCCTTGTACGGAAAAATAAAATGTGGCGTAGTTAGCATAATCTAACCACACCACATATTGTAACTGTTACCGACAATGAATCCAACCCAAACCCGATTTCATTCTACCCAAAAACGGTATTTTTTTAGGTTTAGCCAATCGTATTTTCATCTTTATAGTTCTTAGGTATTACTCCATATTTCTTTTTGAACGCAGCCGCAAAATTGCTTGGTTTTGAATATCCAACCAGCGTTGCGATCTGGCTTACATTCAAGTCGCTTTCCAAAAGCAGCCCTGCCGCTTTTTCCAGTCTTTGATCTATGATGTATGCGTGAACCGATGTCCCAAATAAAGAATTAAATCCCTTTGTCAGCTTGGAAACACTGATATTGACCTTTTTCGCCAGTTTCTCACAACTCGGTGCAAAAGCAAGCTGGCTGTCGATAATCCGCTTTGCCTCGGTAATTGAGTCCCTGTCACTTTTAGAAATGCTGATATAACTCGATGAAAGAATACTGAGTTCCAATACTTCACTCAAATACACGGACAGCAATTCAAAGACCTTGCTTTCCAGAAATAAATACCCTAAACCGCCCCGGTATTGCGTAAAATCTTTTAACTCCGCAAAAATATGTTCCATATACGGGGTGATACTCACTTTTGAAATGCCAGTCAATAATTTTTTCTCATAAGCATCTATCTCACTATCTTCAAAGTAGTCACTCAAAATTTTATGAAAATAGGGCATGGGAATTTTTATATTTTTGAAAAGAAAGTTTGTCTTTCCGGAATAACACAGATATTCCATCTTACCATGTCCTCGATAAATACAGGATTCGCCTTTCTGTATGCTGACACATTGACGTGCATCTGCAATATTCCACGATACGCCATCATTAAAGCAAAATAAAAGTTGAATATAATCTTCGCAGCTTACACCCTGCACATTCATATCTGAAAAATAGTTCATTTTCCAGTCGGATACAACAGCACCTTGCTTTGTAACAACCTGTGAAATCTGGCCTGTTCCCATATCAGCCGGAATATCTATTGTCACTGTCTGCGGAGAGTTGGAGAGCAGATCATGGTACAGCTTTGTCATGTATTGATTTGTCATTGTGCGCCCTCCTTTTGGTTAGTTTTAGCTAATCACAGTCTACACCACTTGCCTTGAAAAGTCAATTTATCTCTGTGGAATATGCAAAGATTAGAGAACAAAACTGGTTATCAGTAATTCACGATACTACCGGCAAGCAATGCAATCTTCCGTAAGATTGCGTATTTTAGAGGATTTCCCGTTGCCGTGAAACCCTCTAAAATGCTTGTTGGTGACATATCCCCAAACCCCTGAGATCGTCACCTGCGGTGACGGCTGCGCGTTCCTTCGGAACGCTGAAAACTGGGAGCAACATAAAACTATTGTCGGGATTTTTGCTTGTCTTTCTGCTGCTCCTGAGACGCAGGAATGTCCAGCAGATAGTCCACATTGGCCTTGATATTGTGAAGCTCCTTCATATCAGACCGGGCCTGCTTATAGGCGGCATAGGCTTTCCGTTTCTGTTCCAGCAGACCGGCGTATTCCTCTCGGAGCGATTTGACGGAGGGCAGTTTTGTGATTCCTATGCTGTCAAAATATTTCTTCGCCGCCTGGTGTAATAGAATATCCGCCTCATGCTCCGCCCGGAACTTTTTACTATAACCAGCCTTGCGGTATTCCACATAGACCGCCCGCGTCTTGGCATAGTTCACGATCTGTTTCTGCAATTCTCCATTGGCGGTCATCTGCGATTCCAGTTCCTTGATCTTTGCCGACAGTGCATTAAAGCTGATGGTAGCCGCAGCAGCTTTTTCCAGCAAATCTTCATAGCTCATATCTCCATGCTCTTTCAGGTAGATCACCGCCTGGGAGAGCTGTTTTAAGTTAAATACCTTCGCCCAGCGTTCATAGCCCGGTCCCTTGCCGGCCCGGACCGCTGCCTCAATATCCACCAGCAGCCCAGCCTTTGGAACGGGCTTTTGCGAAAAAGTACGGCGGGGTTTTGCCGTGCGGGTGCCCTCGATCCGTTCCTGTATCGCCTGCTCGGTATAGTCGCCTTTCAGCGTATTGCACCGGGTATAGTTTTTCTGCCCCGGCCCCCGGAGCCGGAGGTTCTTGCGTTCCCGGTTGACTTCGATTCCGGCAGCCTCCAGCTTCTTCAGGAAGTCCTCAAAGTCTTTCGGCCTTTCTTCCAGGGCCGCGTCGATTGCCCGGCGTAGCTGCTCCTGGAAGGAGGGCTGTTTCGTATTTCCCAGCCATGTGCCATAGTGGTCCCTGCTGGGTTTTGGATTTTCCACGATAGACAGACCGTGCTCCAGACACAGCTTGTCATTCATGCGCCGGATCGCCCAGGTAGAGCCCCAGAAGTTGCGGAATTTCCGGGTGCAGTCAAGGGCGGTGGAATTGATGATGATGTGATTATGAACATGGTGCTTATCCACATGGGTACACACCACAAAGGCATGATTGCCCTTTGTCAGTTTCAGTGCGAGCTCCCGCCCGATCTGGTTCGCTTCTTCCGGCGTGACTTCGCCGGGCTTGAAGGCTTGCCGGAGGTGGTAGGCGATCACATCATCCGCGCCCCGGTCCCGCCCGGTCAGGTTCAAATACTGCCGCTTGGAAAGAAGGAACTCCGCATCCGCGATTCGGGTATCACACTCATAGCCATAAATGAATTTTCCAAAATCCGTTTTCCGCGGATTCTCCACATAGTCAATGATGTCCGCAATGGCCGTAGACACATCCCGCCCTTTTCCCACATGCAGCGGCATTAGTCTTGTGGTTGCTATCAGGATCACCCCCTTGCCAAAATGAAAGAGCTGCCCGGAAGGACAGCCCTTGGTATGTATTCGTTATAGTGCCGGTGTATCTTTTTACTTTGGCATCCGCCCGCCGCATTTCCATAGTGCCATCGGGTGATGTTCAACACGCGAGAGAATATCAGCATCGTCAAACAAAAGGCCCGGCTGATAGTTTCCCTCTGCAAAAGCCTGCCAGAAGGACAGCTCCGTATCTTCCGGTTTTAGAATCGCGGCTAAATAATCCTTTACCTGTTTCTGCGCACAGGCCAGGTCAAAGCGTTCTCCACGGCGCAGCACCGGTGTAAGGTCCGTCCTGATTTTCCGTGCGGATATGCTGCCGATACCATTGAGGTCAAAGTATTCCGGCACGGTTTCCGAAGCAATCGCCGCGTAGAACATGATACACTTTCTGAAAAGCGGTTCCTGCGTCTCGTCAAACAATCCATACTTTTGCATATTGAACATATCATATAAATCCCGCGGGGCCGCCCGGTTTAAGAGGGCGACCGTCTTTGCGGAGAAGATTTCCAGAGGATCAACGTTTAATACTGTAAGCTCCTGATCGTTCCATGGCAAATAAACCGGTCTGCGGGAAACAGGCAGCACATGGCAGCGGAGCATATAGTTGATCTCAATTTTCAGGTTGTCTTTCATTCCTCCGGCATTCACATACTCGTACACGAAGGAATCCAGCGCGTGGTATTGCTTTGATTTCAAACTCAGCGTATAGCCGGAAGCCGCCATGTATTTTTGTATGTGTTCATTGATCTGCTCCCGCTCCGCTAGCATAGCTTCCCTTGATACATCCTTTGAGAAATCCAGGTCTATATCAACCGACAGGCGGGGCAGATCAAAAATCGTCAGATTGATCGCCGTGCCGCCTTTCAGGGCAAGGCTGTCCGCAAGCAACCCATCGCTTTCCATAAAAGAAAGAACATCCGCGAGGCGGCAGACTTTCTCAAAGGTGTCACGGACAAAGCCGAGTTCTTTGGCCTGCCTGCCAAGCGTAATACGGTCAAAGCGCATCATAATCAGTTACCCCCTTATTTATGATCGTTTTCAAATCTTTTGGAGCAAACAGTTTCCATCTGTTATGAAGGACAAAATCGCCCTGCTTTTCAAAGAGATAGGTTTTACTGGCAGAAGACCGTTTTTCACATTCCACAAAAAACGGTTCCGGTAAAGACAGTTCCTCTTTCCATGCTTCAAGAATAAATCCGGCCTTTTGATATAGCTGCGCCCGGCCATACAGTTCCAGCGCGTCAAGCAGTTTGCTGTAATCAAGCGAAGGAATCAGGAGAAGGCAGCGCAACAATTCTTCCAGGCCTCCGATTTTTTCAAAATCCGCTATACTGTCTATCACGGTCCGCTCTAAAGAAGTCACGCGGATGCCGGTGTCTGTTTTTATGATGTCCGTATTTCCCCGGCAGGCCATCGGACAGTAATTTACGCCGTCATAAGAGAACGGGCGGACGCGCTTTTGGGTGGTGAAGTACACATCATAAAAAACCTGGTTCGCATATCCGTAGTATTCAAAGGCGCTGTGGTGGGACACACAGGCATCGTCTGTCACGCGGGAAGCTATCTGGTAGCGGTTCGGGATCGCCTGTCCGGTTTCCATGCTGATGACCGCATATAGATTGCGGCGCACACGCTCGATATATCCTTTTTGCAGATAACTCTTTATCTGCCATACAGCGGAACTTTCTGATCCGGCGAGCTGCACCATATCATCATGTGTAAAACAGCGCAAAGCGGCAAGCTCTTTGTATCGTTCCATTGCACAGCCTCCTTTTTTGTTTTCATTATAACGCAAAGCAAGAGAAAATACAATGGTTTTGAACGGATTTAGAAATAATCGTTTTTTGAACTGCACGAAGCAATAGGGAAAGTATCTGTTTTGTGCGAATTTGAAAATGTATTAACGTTCCGGCTCTTTCCGTTTTGTTGGTGCATGTACGGCTGCCGTCCGCTCTGTACTCTGTTTTATGCCTTCGCGGATCGAGACTTTCTTCCCATGTTCCTTTGTATAATCGAGCCGGGCCTGCGTAAGAAAGAGATCGACAAGTCCGGGGTGGCTACGATCCACCACAAAGTAAACATTCCGATCTTGGCCGAAGCCGTCCGGGTTCTCGTAGACCGGAATGGTTTTCGCCCAGGCTTTGTTATCGCGGGAAATACGCCCATCCCAATCCTTTTGCCGGACCGTGCCCGCAAGCACATAAAACATCCGGTCATAACCGAATTGTTCCAAAACCTGATGTACTGCCTCCGTTCCGAGGCGGTTATCCCGGTAGTGATCGGCAATGGCCTGTTCGATTGCCTCCTTACAGGCGATATTTGCCTTATAGGAAGCACGGTATTGTTCCAGTTCTCCATGCTCACGCACATAGGAAGCCGGATAGATATATAGCTGTGTTGTGTCTTTCATGTGATCCCTCCAAATAGAAAAAGCTGCCTTGTGAGACAGCCCCGAATAGTGAAAAAGAGGGCGGGACACCGAAAATGCCCCGCCCATAAGTTTATCCAAATACAAAATCTTTGAGTGCGTGGTTTGCGCCGCCGATCATCCCGACCAGCCAGGCCGCCGCCATTGGCAGACCGTAGGGGCTTATCAGAAACGCGATCACCAGCCATGCAAGCCCGGCCCACACTCCGGCAGTAAAGAACAGCACCAGCGACGCCAGAAATACAATGCCTGATAAAATCCCCAGCACCGCGCCGGATGCGATCACCAGGAACTTGCACACCAGATAAAGAAGCCCCGTAACCAGGACAAAGGGAAACGCCAACAGTTTGAATATCAGACGCATAGGTCAAGCCTCCTTCCACGGGAAAATATCATGTCCCTCTGCCAAAATTCTACCGTGCCGGTTCCCGGAAAGCAACGGCTATTTTCTCCGTTTACGAAATGTTTGCAAATCCCCGGAGCAGCTTATCCATACCATTCCACAGGTCATCCAGCCGGGTACGCAGATCTTCCACATCCGCAGCATAAACGCTGCCGGTTTCATTGGCACGCCGGGTGTACTGGTTTAAGTTGTTGGAGCAGATACGAAGGAGGCGTATCATTTCCTGAATGTCGCCCATATCCAGGTGAATGATGTAACCGTCCACCGCCATTTTGCGGAGATAAGCGGAAAGGTTGGTGATCCCCAGCTCTGCCATGCGCTCTTTTATCAAAGCAGCCTCCGCCTCGGTCAGAACAAACTCCACACGGACAGACCGCTTATCCCGTCCGCCCTTCATCGGTCCAGCCCGCCTTTATGGGGTGCGCCTCTACCGGGAGCAGCGACGGCGGCCTGGGCCTCTTTGAGCCTGCCGCGCATGGACGCCTTTTTTAATTTTTCCATGTATTCCTGAACATTGCCCGGCTTTGCATGGTAATCCCGTTTCAGCCGTTCCCGGCGCAGGATCACCGCCAGCTCCCGCTCGCTTTCCGGCGCGTACTGCATGGATTTTGGCGTGCCGTGCTCCGGCATAAGCTCATTGATCTGCCGTCTCCGGGACTGATAGGGCAAGGTAAACTGTACGCCGTCCTCGAATGTCACCGTTACCCGGTCAATGGGACAGGACAGTGATTTCACCCGCTCCACATGGGAAGGGTAATCCAGAGGGTAGATGGTGCCGGTCACTTTTCCATCCTGCAAACCATCCAATGTAAGGGCATAAGCTAAAATCGGGTCATTCGTCTGCTCATGGTAGAACATCCACACTTTATTTTCATTGCTTTCCTGTAGATACACCTCCCGCTCGCTCAAACAATAGGTGCCGCAGGGCCGTGACATCCAGAGAAGGCGCCGCTCCTCCGGTTCTCCTGATAAGGCCACCTTTTGGATCAGTTCTTTATCCACGTCAAAATCTTCTTTATAATGCTGTGTATGCAGTTCTACGACCTGCCCCAGAAAGTCCAGTATGTCTACGCCTTCAAATTTGGTCCCCATACTCAAAGCCCCCTTTCCGGGACAGGCGGTGTGATCTGCCTTGCCTCATGCTCCGGGCGCTCGGATTTCAGGCGGTCCAGGACAGAGGGCTTTTCTTCCGGCAAGGTCTCCGGGGCAAGCTCCCGGATTTCCTCGTGGGTCTGGCCGTCCGTCAGGTCCGGCTTCACCGGGGGCTCGTTGTTCAGCCTGCCGTCCAGCATATTATAATTGCCGGTCTGTCCTTCCTCGTAAAGCTCCGCGTTCCGCAGATAGCTTTCAGGCGGCTGGAAGGGCTGCCCGGCGAACAGGATTTCCCGCTGTGCTTCAAACTGCCGGAGAACGCCGTTTTGTAGCCGGGCAAACTCCGCATACTGATCCGATGTAAGCCCACGCTCCAGCATTTCCGCCTGAGAATGGGCCCAGCCCTCACCGTAGAGGAAATAATACATATCCGCCCGGTCTGTGACAAAGCATAGGGAGCCGTCGCCGTTATCGTAATAGGAGGTAAGCCCGTCCTGATAGTGATAGTGTTCCTCGCGGCCCAGATAGACCCGGTTGTCTGCCGCAAGCATGGCGACCATGCCGGCATAATTGCTGTGTACCGCGGAACGGATTTCCACCAAAGGGTCCGGATCTTTGGAAAGCTGCCTGCCGGGAATCTCATTCAGTTTTTCCATCGCCGCGTTTCGGGGCGTCTGTTCCTCATGGGCGCGGGCAGCTCTGTCCGGCTGTGTTCCGTCCTTTCGGACAGCACCCGGTTCCGGTTCCTTTTCCTTTACAAAATAGTGGACGTTGGCAGTCGTGCGGCTGTTACACTCCTTCGCGTAAGCCTCGGCTGTCTCCTGGGAGGCAAATTCAAGGGGCCTGCCGGCCTCCTTGCACCAGCTTTCCGCCCGCCCAAAGATTGAAGCGGCGCTGCGCACCGCCCATACACCGTAAGTCTTTTCTTTTTCCATCGGCACCTCCTGTTATCGTTCCTGCTGCTTTTCCGGTTTTAGCCGGGCAGACGGTTCCGCTGTTTTCGTTTCTTTAAGCTGCTGCCGGAGGGAGGGCCTTTGTTCCGGCTCCGTATCTGTGATATTCACATACTCGCCGATGATACAAAGCGCCTCGCCATAGCTGCCGGAAGCAAATACCCGGTCCTTCATTTCCTTTGCCTGGTCTGTAAGCCCATGCTCCCGCAAAGTGCGCTCAGCGATCCCCACCAGGTTAAAAATATTGCCGTCCTGCCCGATCAGCGCGCAGTCCGGCTTTTCCGGCTCCGGCGCCGGTTCCCCGATAAACCCGCCCAGACGGTTGGGGACAAAATCAGAGAGCCATGTGCCACCGAAAGTCTCATGGGTCTGCAAACGCCACATGGCAAGTTTCCCAATCTCCAGGTCCACACCCTCAAAGGGATAGAGCAGACAGGGAGAATCATTATACTCAAAAGCAAAAATATCCTGGAACTTCGCGCCGTTTTTCAGAATACCGGCCTCGGTGAACATTTCATTGATCCCGTCAAGCCATTCCTGCAGCTCGCCGCCGCAGCCCTGCAAAATCAGGCCGCCTTTTCCCTCCATACGGCGAAGGTCCTCTGTTTCAATATGGTTGATACTCAAAAAATCGCCTCCTATCGTTGTTGTTGGTTTTCTTTCCTGTGCCGGACAGCTTTGCCCTCCGGCGTTTTCCTTAGCTGCTGCCGGAGGGAGGGCTTTTGTTCCTCTTTCTGTAAATCCGTAAGGATCGCAGATAAGGGCTGTTCCCACCGGCTCCCGAAGCCCCGTACCACCGTTCCGGCCAGAGCACCGTTTTCCCTGAACATTTCCAGCGTGTCAAAAGCCCGGTCAAAAAGAGAAATGTTTCCGGAATCTACACATGGGGCAAAGTGGATCACCCCTTTGGGATAGTTCCTGCCGGTCCCGATCCAGCCCCGCACAAAATCGTCAAAATCTTTTGTGATTCCCGCATCTGCCAGCTCCACGGCATGGCTGGCATTTACAAGACTTGTTTCCTGATACTGGCGGCCCAGGACCAGCACGCCGGTCTTTGGATTGAACAGGAAGCGCCGGTTGCCGATCTGCTGCATGTCAATGGCCTGCGTCCTGGTATCGATCCGCATGATCTCCGGCACAATCGGTATTTTTTCTATAAGCATCCCTCCAAACTGTCATAAAAATAGAGCACTAAAATGCGCCCTTTGTCCGCAACTTAGCCCCATTTCAGAGGCCGGGAGTATTCTAATATAGGCGCCCCGTAAACAGGGCCTTAAAACCCTTGAAAACACTGGCCTGATTGGGCTAAGTTGCGGACACATCACCCTCTGTTTTGCCGCCTGCGCCGTTTCCGTTCCCGCTCGGATTTCCGTCTGGCAAAGCTACGGCAAAAATCCGAACAATACGCCTGGCTTGTGACCGGAAGGTAAGCCTTTCCGCAGACCGGGCATATCTTCTGCCTGAGAGAAGTATCTTCACCGGTCAGGGCAGATTCCAGCTTTGGCTCCGTAGGCAGCACCGCCGCCCGGAAATAACGGCAGAACGCGCCGGTCCACCATTTATTCAGCATGTAGCAGGGACAGTCCAGGGGGAGGCAGAGCTTATCCTGGCAGTCATAGTTGGCGCACAAACTCGTCACCAGCCTTCGGATTGCCGCCCGCTCGGATCGTGTCAGTTCTCTTTCCGGTGGGGCGCTCATTTGCGCCCACCTTTCCTCGCCGGAAATTCCAGCTTGAAATTCACATACTTGCCGCCCGTATCATCCAGCACCACAACCGCGTCATAGGTCCGGCCCGTTTTTTCACTGTAAAGCCCGGACATAGAAACGCGGCCCTCTTTCAGAAGGGCCGCCGCAACGGTTTTTGTCAGGGTTTTCTTCTTACCTGTAAAGAATTTGTTATCTTTCCAGAGGGCAAAGGAGCAGTCTCGCTTTTCACAGAAAAATCCCTTTTTGCCCTCATACACAGTGCCGCCGCAGCGGGGACAGGTGCCGACAGCCTCGCGCCGGGTTCCTTTTGCGTAAGGGAACAGGCCGGCAAACCGTTCCTCCGGTGCGGTATGTTCTTTGACAAGCCCCCTGTTCATATCGGCGATCCCTTCCATGAAAGCCTCCGCACTGATCTCGCCGCGCTCCACCTGTTTTAGTCTGGATTCCCATTCCGCGGTAAGCAGCGGGGATTTAATATTATCCGGCAGGACCGTAATCAGGTTGGTTCCCTTTTCCGTGGGAATGAGCTGTTTTTTCTTTCTCTGCACAAAGCCGGTTGTTACCAGCTTTTCCAGTGTAGCCGCACGGGTAGCCGGGGTGCCTAAACCCTTGCGCTCTGCATCCTCCGGTGCGTCTGCCGCGCCTGCCGTTTCCATAGCTGCCAACAGGGAATCCTCCGTATAGTGCTTTGGCGGGGAGGTCTTGCCTTCCCGGACGCCTGCTGCCACCGGTTCAAAGGTCTGGCCCTGGGTAAGCTCCGGCAAGGCCGCGTCTGCGGGGTCCTCCTTTTCCAGTTCCGCCTGTTTCAGCCCCATGCGGTAGAGCCGTTCAATTTCCTTCCAACCTGCCTGCAAGACGGTCTTTCCTTTCGCTGTGAAGGAATGGCCTGCACAATCCAGTACCACCGTGACCGCCTCAAAGCGGTGCGTCTGGCCGGTGGCGCAAAGGAGCCTCATGGCGATCAGCGCCAAAACATCCCGTTCCCCGGAAGGGAGAGCAGACAGGTCCGTCCGGGCGATCTCCACGGTGGGAATAATGGCATGGTGGTCGGTGACTTTACTGCCATCCGTTACCCGGTCAATATCCGGTTCTTCCAGGCATCCTTTCCCGAAAGGCATGTTGTCCCGCAGCCACAGGATCAGGGAGGCGGCGGTTGCCTGCATATCCTCGGTCAAATACTGGCTGTCGGTACGGGGATAGGTCGCCAGCTTTTTCTCATAGAGGGATTGCAGGTAGTCAAGGGTCTGCTGGGCGGTGTAGCCGTAGATACGGTTACATTCCCGCTGCAAGGTCGTCAGATCATAGAGGCGGGGAGGCTGTACGGTCTTTACCTGCTTTTCCACTGAAAGGACAGAAGCCGTCTGCCCGTCACATTCCCTGCGGATTGTCTCTGCTGCCTGTTTTTCCGCCAGCTTATCACCGGAAGCAGTAAGACCGCCGCAAGTGATCTCTGGGACATAGAAGGGCCTGCTGGTAAATGCCTGAATCTCTGCCTCACGCTGCACCAAAAGCGCCAGCGTTGGGGACATGACGCGCCCGACATTCAGGGTGACGCCGTACAAGACAGAAAACAGCCTGGTCGCATTGATCCCAACCAGCCAGTCCGCACCGGCCCGGCAAACCGCGGCCTCATAGAGACGGTCATAATCCTTACCGGGGCGCAGGTGTTCAAAACCGTCCCGGATCGCCGCGTCCTCCATACTGGAAATCCAGAGGCGTTCCATCGGTTTCCTGCACCCGGCATACTCATAGACCAGACGGAAGATCAGCTCACCCTCGCGTCCGGCGTCAGTGGCGCACACCACGGAATCCACCCGTTTGTCCTTCATCAGCCGGCACAGGAGGTCAAGCTGTTTCTTCTTGTCCTTCGGCACCTCATATTTCCATTCGTCCGGCAGGATCGGCAGATCGCCATAGCGCCATCTGGCATACTGTTCCCCGTAGGCTTCAGGCTGTGCCAGCTCCAGAAGGTGGCCGACGCACCAGCTCACCAGGTAGCCGCCGCCTTCCAGATAGCCGTCCTTTTTCTCATCTGCGCCCAATACCGCCGCCAAAGCCATAGCGACAGAGGGCTTTTCTGCAATCACTAATTTCACTTGTCATCCTCCATTTCTTTGAATATAGAAAAGGCAGCCGCATAGCTGCCCTTATAAACTCGGTTCCTGTTTTGCCGCTGTTTTTTCCTTTGGTGCTTTTTCTGCCTGTTCTTTTACCTGCGCCTTATTTTCTGCCAGCCGTTCCAGGAGCCCCTTTTCCTGTTTCCGGCCAAGAGTTTTTGCCGCCCGGTCATAATACTGTACCTTATCGGAAAGAAGGTCAGCCGGAGCCACCTGGGTCGCATTAACTTCCTTAACCATGCTTTCCAGTTCCTTTGCCTGCATATCGCCATTATCCGGTACGATCAGCACCTCATGTATAGACGAGGGGAGAACATAGAAATTCTTTCCAAGCAGCTCACCGATTTTATCCAGAACCCCGTCCCGCGCAAGAATCCCGGAACCGTTTACTTTGCTGGCATTTGTCAGAACATACATTGGCATAGTAGCTGCATCCAACGGTTCTGTGCACTCAAACAGATTTTCAGGTTTTGACGAGAACATGATTTCGTCCATCATATCTTCCATACTGTAAAAACAGACCGGGCTTCTTTCTGTTTCTGCCGCAACTGCATCCTGATGAAGCTGCTCTTTAGTAACACCCCACAATTCCATCATACGATCTGTAACAACAGCAGAGGCAACACCCTCTTTGCTCTCCATGACCTGAATCCGGTAGACCGCAGCCAACTCTCCGCACGGGGTAAACGGTTTATCTTTCAAATACTCCCGGTTTTGTTCAGGATCGCATAGACGGATAGCAAGCATGGGCTTTACTTGTCTGTAATCCATTAAGTCCGATACTTCAAAGGGAACCCTGGTATCTTGTTCCGTCCTGATCTGTACGATTTCCCGTATGATTTCATCCATTGGCCGCCCCTGCGCAAGCTGCTTGGCATAGGGTTCCAAATAGATTGTCGGGACAGTAATTTCTCCGTCGTTTCGGATCATAAGGCCGGTAAGCCTCCGGTCATTTCCTTTTGTCACTTCTTCCAGAGTGATATGAGCCTCCTGATACTCCGGCGGTAAATACTCCCGGATATGGTTTTTGATATATTCCGCAATTTCAGTATTCATCTATTATTCCTCCGTTCCATATTTTCGTAACCTTCATCCGCCATTTTTCCTGCCTGCATCAGACAGAGCAGCACAACGCCGGCTACCGTACCGGCTGTAAATGCGATAAGGTGTGTTATGATACTCCACATAAAAATGCCTCCTTTCGGGCAAAAGAAAACGCCCACTGTCCAAGTGAGCGCTGTGCCAAGTTGTCTTATTCTGTTTTACTTTTTCGGGAAATAGATTTCTCCCACGGGTATTTCCCGCAGTTCTTTTTTCATTTGATGTGCGAAGCGGATCGTCCTTACGGTTCCGCCTTTTTCCCGCCCGTCATACACCGCGATTACCCGGTCAGAGTGTTCCACCATATAGCGGTTGCGGTGGGAATAGACGCTGGGCTGGTATTCCTCCTGTATCACAACCACATCACGGCAAGCCTCCAGCATTTCATAGGTCCGCCTCTTTGCCCTGAGACTGTCCAGCCGTTTCTGATATGGGATTACGGCAATCAATTCCAATGAAGGATCATCTTTCTGCTTTTCCATAACTATTTCCACAAAATACTGATCCACGCCCTCCGCGACCCCACTCATGAAGCAGGTAAAGCCGTCCGCAACCGATTTTTCAATTTCACGCAGCAGGGCAGCCTTTACATAGTTGATCTGATTCTGCGGTAAATCCCTGTGTCCCGTGACACAGCATGTTTTCTTTTTCATCTGGCACCTCCGATAATAGATTAAAACTACCGCCTTGCTATAGTGTAGTAGGTTTATTTTAGCAAGTCAACGCAAATACCCTTTTTCATCTACCGAATATTTACCTCCTGTAAGGTACAATCTATTATGCAGAAGGAGGTGACTATGATGTATGAAGATTTTGTCCCGGAACGGCTGGCAAAGCTAAGGGCGCTAAAGGGAGTATCTGCCCGTGACATGTCTTTGTCGCTGGGTCAGGCGAACAATTACATCAATAACATTGAGAATAAGAAGTCACTTCCCGCCATGCAGTCCTTTTTCTACATCTGCGAATATCTCGGCGTAACACCCCAGGAATTCTTTGATGAAGGAAATGCCTGCCCGCAGACACTACAGGAATTTATGACTGAGGCCAAAAAACTGGACTCAAAATCAATGGAATATATTCTCGGCATTATGAAAGAACTCAATAGCAAACGGTAGAGCGGCCAGCAGTTGGCCGCTTTTCTTAATATTGTATCCGGTAATGTCCTGATAATGTCCCATCCCTATACCGGCGATAATCCCTGTTTTGTCCTAAAATGAGCCGCCTTTTGTCTGGCGGCTCATTTTCCTGCTGCACTCTTTATCATTTCCCTGTACTGCCAAAGGCGCCGGTGCCCCGCTGCTCCCCAAGCTCTGTCACAAAATCCGCGATCACCACCGGCGTAATGACGAGCTGGCCGATCCTTGAACCTTTGGGAATGTGCCGCGTCTGGCTGCTCACATTGCTAAGAATTGCATGGATTTCCCCACGGTAGCCGGAATCTACAGGCGGCAGCTCGCAGACCAGCCCTTTGACAGCCATGCTGCTGCGGGGGAACACATATCCGGCAAACCCATCCGGCACCTCGATCCCAAATCCCAGGGGAATTTTCGTAATCTCGCCGGGCTGTAGGGTGCAGTCATAGGGCATATACACATCCGCGCCGGCATCGTTCCCATGTGGCCGGTAGGGTCTCTGATCCTCCGGCACGCCAAAATCGATCAGCTTAATCTTCATGGGCGCCGCCTTCCATAAGCAGCGGGTAATCCGCCGCCAAAATCCCGCCGGGCGTCATGCTGCCCGCGATCTTTCTTTTGCAGCTCATTTTCCCCTCCAGACATTGATCTCTCTGGCAGAAAGGGCCGGTAAGATCGGGAGCAAAGAGTACCTGGCTCAATGAAAAAAGCTCCTGCCAGATTTTCAGGAGCACGATCCGGGTCTCGTCCGTATTGCGCCGGCATACCCGCTGGCCGATGATATGTTTCCACTGGTAAGGTGTTGCGCTGATAATCAGCACATTCCTAAGGCCCTGGGGCGTGACATAGCCCGCCGCGTCGTGCCCGATCCCTGCCGCGCACAGTTCTTCGTAACAATCCATATCGGATTTACAGCTTTCCAGATACATTTCCTGAATTGCCTTCGGCGCAGTCAAAATCTCATAGGGTACAGCAAAATCCGCCTGTCCCGCATAGTTGCTGTACTGTAAGGACGCACTCATAAACTTTACCTCGTTCTGGTGCCTGGTGATCTGCGCAAGGAAACGCCTGCTTGCGCCTACAATGGCAACGGTGATAACCGCGAATTTCTGGATCGTGGGGTGCGGGAGCTTGCTGATCGCCGTTACGGTATCATTGCTGAACGACTTTTCATAAAGCGCCGTCAGATCCTCCATTGTATTGATCTTATGCCCGCGCTGGGTAAGCCTGGCCGCAAACACCATGTTTTTCTCGGCCTCCGCCACCGCCTGGCAGTTCAAAACCTTTACTTCAATTCTGTTGATTGGTCTGTCCCTCCTTTACAATCGCTTTCAGTAAAAACAGATAGTTAAGACTGTCTGTGATCTTCTCGTCCCATGTGCCGGCGTCAAAGCTCATGCCGTCGGCAAAGCACATGTCATACAGGGAAACGATATGCTTTGCCAGCATCCCGGCAAGGGCACGCTCCGGTGTCGTGTGCTGTAAAGCAGCGGCAGCCTTGAAAGCCCCCAGCCGGTCCGTATCGCCCCCTGTGTATTCCTTTGTTTTCTTTTGCAGGATTTCCCTGCATAGAGCCACCTGACCGTCAAAAACGGCATTGACCTCTTTCTGCGTGATAAGGCATCCCTCCTTTGAAAATGGTTTTGTCCCGAATCCTGTATAGAATCCGTGACAGTTTACGCGCTTGGCAGATAAATCCAGTCGTGCATCAGGCACACGCTCGGCTCGTCCTCCCTGGGGACCAGCCGGTAGGTACATTCCCCGTACACGGTCCGCTTGTCCTCGATCTCCATTTCATAAGCCTTGTAAAAGCGGTATTCGATATTGGAGATAATACATTTAAGCGTCTGCAATGCCTCCCGCTGGGAAGTCACGATCAGGTCACGGTCCACGCTGCGCTGTAGGAACAGTAGCGACTTGTAAAGCTGTACCTCCGTGCGGTAGGGCCGGCAGTCCATCGTCTCCAGCCAGTGGCAGAAAGCTACCGGGCCGCTCAGGGCCAGTTCCCGCTCGGGGTGGTAATACTCGTAGCAGTCCAGGTTGGCCGTGTTCAGCAGGTACAGCATTTCCCTGATCTCATTTTCCGGCATGTCGTAAAACCTAAGAAGGGAGCGGTACAAATGCACATAGCCGGGTATTGAAACAATGGTATTCACCATAGAAAAAATCCTCCTTGTAAATGACTGGTGCGGGAGCACATGCCCCCGCACCGGTTTTCAGTCTGCTTCGTTGTTTACTTCCACCAGCTTTGCCATGACGATGAAGCGGCTCGCGCCTCCGGGCGTGCAGGTGGAAAGGGTCAGCACCTTATCGCTGCTTGTCACCGTGACGTCCGTTTCCACAACAGAACGCTCCGCCATAGCGGTAAGCCAGGTCGTATAAGCGCCGTCATCCTTCCAGCTAAGACGCCAGGGAGAGGTATCGCTGCCGGATTCGGAAGGCTTTGCCACAAACGCCGCGAAAACCTCACAGAGATAACCGCCCTCCGGGGTCACAAGGTACATCTGCTTATGGGTATCAAAGTAGCTCTGTTCGTCATACTCATTCAGGGCGGCGAACATGGAGCCGTCCCGCATGTTATGTCCGTAAATAATGGTGTTCCGGTCAGAAAAATCCGCCTTGTTCTCATAATCCGCGAACAGGCATCCCACCTTATTGTAGGTGCCGTCATACAGGTGGTGCAGGTAATACTCGTTGTCATCCGCCTGCGTTACCGGGTAGTTGATCACCGTATCGGGAAGGGTAAGCCACCCGATGATGTCCGGCCCGCTTTCCCGCAAAGATTCAAAATCCACCATAGGAAGAACCACGGAAGGGGCTGACCCAGCAGGTTCCGTTTCAATGGGTGCGGTCCCGGTCTCCATATCCTCCGGTGTTTCGGTCCGCTCCGGCAGCTCCACCAGTCCTGCGAGGTCATCATAAGCCCCGGCGCTTTCACTGTACTGGCAGAGGTCACGGACCATCAGGAAGCCGCTGCCTAACGCCAGTGCCGCGCAGAGGGAGAGGGCCGCAATGCCCGCAGCCTTTGTCTTAGGGGTCTGTCTGCTGTATTTCCCCTTCTTGAAATAGAGGGCAGCAAACATCCCACCGCCGATCAGAGCCAGCGCCAGAAGGCCGCCGTACAGGAAAATGAAATTGTCATCACCGGTCTGCGGTACTGCCTTATCAGGATTAGACGGTGTGGAAGGCTTGGACGGTGTTTTCGGATTATCAGGAGTTTCCGGTTTTTCTGGTTTCTCATTAAAGAACTGGACCGTTGCGGTCTGGTCCGCCTTGATCTCCACCGTGGCCGCGTCAGGAATGATATAATCCTTGCTTGCACGGTTGGAAAGCTCGGTTACGGTATAAATGCCGACGCGCAGCCCCTTGACCTCGATCACGCCGGATTTCGGTGTGGTGAAGGTCTCACAGTAAGAACCGTCTGCGCTCTTGACCTCAATGGCAAATCCGTCCTTGCGTCCGTCACTGGAATCTTTGGTGATTTTCAGGTTGCCGCGGTATGCCTCATTGGTAAATCCCCGGCCTGCCTCGCCGTTTTCGATCACAACGGTCTGGCCGTCCTCGGTGATCGCAAAGTAATAAGCCTTTTCGTCAGGCTGGTAGCCCTCCGGCGCTTTCTTTTCTTTTACGAAATAGCCCTTAGCCAGAAGATCCTCCGCCATGTGGAATCCGCCGTCTGTCTCTTTCAGGGCGCCGACCAGCGTATCTTCGGCATCCAGCTCCTTGTTGCCGTTGGCGTCCTCATACAGTTCAAACACCGCGCCGGAGAGGAAGCGCAGGAAAGTATTCTCCTTATCGCTCTCCACAGAGGAAGGTTCATCCACCGCCTCGGTCTTATGGAGCTGCACCCGTCCGCGGATCAGGGTATTATCCACGCGGAATTCGATTGTCTGGCCGTCCGCACCGATATAAATGTGGTGTTCCTCCGGGCTCACCGTATAGAGCGCGGGAGCGGAAATTTCCTTTACAATCCAGTGACCGTAAGGGATATTCTCAAAGGCAAAGCTGCCATCCTCACCGGTGGTTACGGTAAGCAGCGCGTTTTCCTCGGTAAATTCTTCGGTGTCAGGCTTAAACAGGCCCATCACCGCGCCGGCCAGCTTCACATCTTCGCCAACCTCCGTGCTCTCGCCATATTTCACACCGTCAATGCGTCCGCGGAGCAGGTCATTGGGAACAGCCTCGCCCTCATTTATCAGGATAGAGACAAGAGCAGCCTCCTGACCCGCATATTCAAAAACTACCGGGTATTTGGTATCGGAAAGCACATAGGCGCTGTTGGTGGTGCGCTCCTGCACATAATAGCTGCCAAACGGAAGGTCGGAATCAAAGCAAGCGTCATAGCCGCCCGCCTCATTTGCGGAAACGGAGACCACTTCCAGAAGCCCGCCTGCCGGGATCACGCTGCCATCCGCCGCCGTCAAGTCAGCGGAAGCATACAGACCAAAGGAAATGTCCTTGTATTCCTCATTCATGCCAAGCCCGAAAAGCTCGTCTGTTTCCAGAGCTTTGAACAGGGCAACATCCACTTTCTGGCGCTCGTCATACAACCCTACTGCGGTCTGCGTGACCTCCACGGTCTCGCCCGCGTAGGTCAGCTCCGCATATTCCGGGACAGCATTTACGACCATGCCAGCCGGCGCCTGCCGTTCTTCCAGACGGTAGCGGCCCAGGTACAGAAGTACGCTTGTGGCGGTTCCATCTTCCCCGGTGGTAAGGGTCTCTACAACTGTGTCCTTTGCTACTCGGAGGGTCCCGTCGCCGGTGTAAATATCCTCGTCAGCGATCACATCATAAACTGCGCCGGGAAGCCCGGCCACTTCATATACCGGCTGATACAGGCCGTCGTTTTCCTGGACGGAAGCGAACACCTCGCCGGTCTTTGTGATGGTGAGCTGGCCCTTCTGGGGCATGTTGTACTGTGTGACGGTCACAACCGCCTCGCTGCCGTCAATGGTGAACGGTACGGGCTCACTGGAAAGGACATAACCGTAAGGAGCCGCCACCTCATAAAGCTCATAATCCCCGGTATGCAGAGGTTCCGGCAGCATGAGCCAGCCTTCGTCCGAAACATAGAAGGTATCAAGGGTCTCCGGGTTTGGGTAGAAGATTTCCTGGGTGACAAATTCCCCGGTGGAAAGGTCCTTGATCTGGAAGCCCGTGCCGGTCATCGGGATAATGCTCCCGGTCTCGGCGTCGCATTTCTCCACCTTGAGCCTTGCGGTAATGGTGCGGTTATTCAGAATATAGCTGTAGGTCTGGCCGTCTGCGGAAATAAAGACGGTAAAATCAGGAATGAACGCCTTGCCTTCCTCACCGGCTGTCTGGTGGACCGTATAATGGCCGTAAGGCAGCATTTTGGAGGAAGTAAAGCCGTCGCTGTCCGTGGTGAGCAGGTCGCGCTCGCTTTCCTTCGCCGCATCATAGCTACCCGCCGCCTTCAAGTAGATTTCAAAGACGGCGCCGGCCTCCGGGTGCTCGATCACACCCTCATTCGGTTCTTCCGTATTTTCATCTTCGGACACATCCGGGTCCGGGTCGTCCGTATGCTTGACAAGCTGGATATTGCCATAGATCACGGTTTCCGTGACCTGGTTCTCCGTAGTGTTCAGCTCCACCTCGTACAGCGCCGGGGAAGCGCCCACCTCATAGACCGTATCATTCAGAAGATAACCGGTGCTGGGCTCGATTTCCCGTACCGTCCAGCTATCGCCGCAGACATAGTAACGGGTCATAAAGCTGCCGTCCGGCCCGGTGGTATAGGTATCTACCAGCTCGCCATTGTTATAAATCCCATAGGTCGCCCCGGCAAGGGTGGCGTCGCCCTGGGCGGTCCCGGTGTCCGCGTCGCTCTTTACCACATGCACGCGGAATTTCTTCAAAATATTGCTGAAATGGACGGAAGCAGTCTGGCCGCTCTCAATAGTGATGTACTGTGCGGAAGGGGTCACATAGCGGTCAACCGGGATTTCCGTCACCAGGTAAGTGCCGGGCAGGAATTTCTTTTCCACCTGGCCGTTATCCCCGGTAGTAACAGTCTCATTGACTTCATTTCCCAAAATATCCGTGCCGGAAATGCGGAAGGAAATGCCGGACACAATGCCGTCCTCACTGGTCTTGACGATCTTCGCGGTGCCGTAGGTCTCCGTTTTGATGTTCATAAAGAAGGAAACCGGGTCGCTGGCGCCGGTCATCATGGTCTGATAACCAGGGCGGCCCCAGATCAGCATGTCGTTGGCAACCGGAATGTCTTTTCTGAACTCAAAGCTCACCGGCTCCATAATCATGTTTTTGCTGGTGAAGGTGTACTGGTTGCCGTTCCTGCTCACGGTCACGCCGCTGCCGGAAAGCATTTGCAGGTCGATATTCAGGTTGTTGGTGTCGGTAACAGTCAGGGTATAGACCTTTCTGCTGGTGTCCCATTTCAGTTCCAGAACAGGGGCATCCCCCTTATTCGCCGCGGTAAAGGAAGGGACGGTGGAGTGGGACGCCACCTGTTCCAGAATCCAGTTGTATGCCTTTTCCGCAGGACGCCCGGCAACCACGCTGTAATACTGGTCCGCCGAAGCGTGGCCGTTGCTGTGCCGGCTGTAGGGGTCGCTGCGAAGCTGCTGCTGGTATTCCCAGAGGATGATCTGCGTCGCCATTTTATAATCGTCCTCATTGATTCCGGAAACAGGAAGGGAGGCGCCGGGTTTCCAGCCATAGATCGCAGTCAGGGTAATGCCGCGCCTGGCAGCGGACGGGAGCATATTCAGGTAATCGCTGTTGGTCCCGTTCTCCGAAGTATAGGTATTTTCGGAAGTGTTGTAGGGAATCCCGCTCTCCACGCAGTAGACCGAATGGGTCACGCCGTCCGAATCTGTCAGCATGTAGTGCCGGTAGGCGCTGCCGCCGGAGCCGGAACGTTTATCCGTGGTTCCGTCTGAATTGTAAGCAAGGAAATTGGTAGGCACCGGGGAATAATAATGCTGCCCGTCAGACCCTACATACTGGTCGCCCAGCCAGGAGCTTGCTTTCTGGCCCACGCCTGCCGCAAACGCCTGGGCGGGAAGCAGGCTAAAGACGCATACCGCGCAGAGTAAAAATGCCACGATCCTGTGCAGACCGCGGCGGTGTGTATTCGTTTTCATATTCACGATAGAAAGACCTCACTTTCATAAAATAGGTAAGGACGGCGCATTACTCGCCGTCCTCATGGGTGCTATCCTCAAAGTCATCCTCGGAGAGATATTCCGGTTCGCCGTAAGCCTCGTCCGGGTCAAAGCCCTCCCCGTAGCCGTCGTCCTCGTCAAATTCGTCCTCGTCCGCCGCCTGCTGTTTCGGGCGCACGATCTTCACATAATAGCCGACGCCTCCGACTGCAAGCAGGGCGACGATGATAAAGATGATCGTGCCGACGCTGCCGGTATCTTTCTTTGGCTGTTCCGATTCAGCCGGTTCCTCCGGCTCTGCCGGCTTTTCCTTTCCGATGCAGCCGTTTAAGTCATTTTTGCAGACCGGGCAGCCGGTATTGACTTTTCCGGCCTCGCATTTCTCCTTACAGGTGCAGACATCCGCAGCGGGGATCACGCTCACGCTGCCATCATTCTTTTCCGCAAGGGCCATCAGGTCCGCCTCGGTGACGCCATTCAGAAAGTAAACGTTGTTGTCGTCACGCTTGCCGTCAATGATAAGGTAGAACACATTCCCGGCCTCGGTGGTAATGGTGTAAAACTGTTTATCCCCATCCTCGCCGGTGGCGCTGTCCAGCACGGTCCCGGTCCCCTCCGGGGTGAAAGCGCCCTCCGGGACGGAGGAAGTGGTGGGCTCCGGTGTGCCGGAATTTCCTGTACTGCCGGAGCTGCCGTCCTGGGAGCTTGTGCCGCCCGAATCCGTTCCCGTATTGGAACTGCTGCTTTGGGTGCCCGTGCTGCCGGAAGAAGCTGCCTGGGTCTGTACCGGTTTTGTTGCCGGGGTGCTGCTCTGGCTCGGCTGCGTGGGGGCAGCCGGCTTTTCCGTGGACACCGGTTCCTTGTAATAGGGGTTGTCAAATTGCACGGCATCAGAACGGTTGCCGGCATAATCCACCGCGTAGACGCTCACTTTTTTATCTGTGCCGGCATAATCCTTCAGCGCGACAGAGGCTTTCCCGTCCACAAGGGAATTTACACGGGTCTTGTCGATATAGACCGCCTCCACGCCGGAATTGTCGTCGCTGCTTACGATCTTTACGGTTTCCCCATCCAGCACCGCCGTAAGCGTGGGCGGCGTGGTGTCCTTGCCCCCGGCGGCAAAAGCCGTCATGGGCAAGGTCATGGCGCCTATGAGAAAGACAAGCGCCACAAGGAGAGAGATTCGTTTAGTCCTCATGCACTTCCTCCTGTTCCTGCGGCGAAGACTCCTGTGCGGACGCCATCTGCCGCGTTTTTAAGAATTCGGCCAGTTCCTGGGGCGTCAGGTGGTAGCTGCGGGCCACCGCCACAAAGTCGGTGTTCTCCAGCTCCGTTTTCTGTTTCTCCAAATCCTGGAGCCTGGCCTGCTGCTCCGCGATCTTCGCCTTGGTCTTTTCAATGTCTTTTGCCAGTTTTTCAATTTTAGGGTTCAAGTTGTTACCTCCATTCTGTTAAGGCAGCCGCGCAAAGGTGTAAAAATGCTGCTGCCAGTAACTTGTATTGATATTTGCGTAAGAGATCGGGTCCCCGCAGTGGATCATCATTCCGTTACCCACATAGATTCCCACATGGCTTGCGCCGCTGGTGTTATAGGTCCCCTGGAAGAAAATCAGGTCGCCGGGTCTTGCGTCCGCACTCGATACAGGCGTACACACGCCTAAAAGCCCGTCCGCGGTAAGCCGCCCGAAGTTCCAGCCGGTATGGTTGACTACCCAGGAAACGAAGCCTGAACAGTCAAAGGAAGTGGAAGGGCTTGCGCCGCCCCACACATACGGATAGCCTAAGTATTTCTCCGCCTCCGCGATCATGGCCGCGAACTGTTCATCCGCAAGGGCCTCCGGCGGAATATCGTAATCAAAGTAGCTGCCGCCTCCGCCTGCGCCAATGGCTGGCAGCCCGGTACTGCCGGTGTCACCGGTATCTGCAAAATACAGCGGATTCAAATACTGCCCGTCCACCAATACCTCCAGGTGCAGGTGCGGCCCGGTGGAATTGCCGGTGCTGCCGACCTTCGCGATTACATCCCCGGCCTTTACTTCCTGGCCCACGGACACAAGAAGCTGTGAACAGTGGCCGTATTTCGTGGTAAGGGTATGCCCCTCGTAAGCCTCGCCTTCAATGGCGACACACAGGCCGTAGCCGCCCGCGTTTCCTGCCAGCGTAACCGTACCGTCATGGCCGGCTAAGATTTCCGTGCCCTGGGCCATGCCGATGTCAACGCCGGTATGGTAGTTCTTTTCCCCGCTGATGGGGTGTACCCGGTAGCCGTAGTAGCTGGTGACATAGGGCAGCCAGTTTATCCCAAAGACATTTTTCACATACTGCCGGTTGCCCTTGGTCTGCAATAGAATCTCACAGATTTCTTTCTGCTCGGTGCTCATGCGCTGCACCACCAGGTTTGCAAGAGGCGTGGCCGTGAGCTTTACATTCAGAATGTGCCACTCATACGGTACTTCTTCCTCGGTTTCCTCGCCGGTCTCCGGGTCAACATGGGTCTCTGTCCGGTAGCGGATTTCCGTTTCCTCCGTAAAGGTAAGGGAATACTGCTCATTAAAAAGCTGCCGCAGGACGCCCTCGATCTGCTCATAGGTGAAATTCTGATAGGCAGAAGTGAGATAGCCCATCAGGATATAGGGGTCATGCTCGATTGCGCCGATGTTATAGCGGTACTCGTCATAACCGGGCCGGTCTGTCTCCACACGGTCTATTTCCATTTGCAGGTCTGTTTCCCACTCGGTATAGATAAGCTCCGCGTTGTTGATGTCCTGGTCCTCCGCCAGATAGGTAGAGGCGGCGATACTTCCCAGGCCCCCGGTCCCGATATTGGAAAACGAGGAAAACAGCGAAGAAATGAGAAATACCACCAAAAGCAGAAGGACGAGAATGCTGCAGATAACCGGGTGACGCTTGACGGTGTTTACCACCGAAGCAGCGATCTTTTCCGTTGTAACGGCTGCGTTCTTTGCCCGCTTTCCGGTTTTCTGTGCCTCCCTTGCGGCTTTGGCATACTGCCGTTTCAGCTTTTGCTTCTGCCACATCCGGGCAAGGAAATTTTTCTTTAGCTCCGGGTGTTCCGAAAGGGTCTGCCGGTAGGCAAGCTTCGCGTTAGCCCTCGCTGATTTCTGCTGTAACTTTGTCACCCGGCGGTATGGCGCTGTTTTATGGCGGTGGTACAGGGTGCGCGCCCAGGCCTCACCCACAAGCTCGGTGCGGTGGGCGGCTTTCACGCCGACATTTTCTTCCTCCGCCTGGTAGATTTTCTTATGGGCGTAGCCGACAGCCGTATTCGCTGCCGCCTTTACCGGGCGCATGGGAAGGGAGCCCTTTACATGCGCCCGCTGGGATTTTACTTCCTGCTCAAATTTCAGCCGTTTTTTTGCTTTGCCGGTCTCCGGGTCGGAAGCCGTCTCCATCCGCAGTTTTTTCCGGGAAGGCAGACGCGCCTCGGCGTCCTCCAGCTTCTTTTCCACACGCTCGGCCCTGCGCCTCGCCTGGGTCAGCTTTTTATCCGCCGCCTCCGGTGGCAGCTCGTCAGCGGTAAATTCCAGCTTGGAAGGCCGTTTCGGTTCTCCCTCGGCTGAACCCGGCTGTTTCTCCTGGGGTTCCTCGGCTTTTGCCGCCTCCTGGAAACGCTGCTGGTACTTGTTGCCATGCTGGTGCATCCGGCGTCTGCCCGATGTTTCCCCGGCATTTGTGCTGCCGGCCTCCGAAGCAGCGGAAGCCTCCGAACTGCCGGAACCGGGCAACTCCTGGCCGCCGCGCCGGGAAAAGTCTGCATCCCGGCGCTGGAGCCTGCCGGAATCACTGTGCCTGGAATCCTGCTGCCTGCTTTCGCGGAAGCTGTCACGCCCGGAAAAATCCGGCCCGTTTTGCTGCGGAACGCTGCGGCTGTCCTGAATGAAGCTGTCAGAATCCCCGGACGACTGCCGGGAAAAAGCCTCCGCATGTGTTCCATAGTCCGCAGATTCATAAGCCGCCATTTCATCCACTGGCTGCCGGGAAGCAGCAGCATACGTATTGGAATCCGTTGCTGGAACTGCGCCGTCCTCCGAAGCCCCTTGATACAGGTTCCACCCTCTATGGCGGTTATCTTCCTGCACAGGAGCGTCACGGGCCCGGCGCAGATCAAAATCCTGCCCGCGCATCTCGCCGGTCCGGACGTCGGTTTCTGTTTTTCCCGCCGGCTGCCGCACCGCGTCTTTGGGCCGTCTGAACTCTTTATCACGGGACATATCCATCACCTCCAGTCTGAATTATCGTTGCTGGTCTGCCGGCGCTCATGCGCCTGCCACTTCATCCGGCCTTGTGGTAAGGACCGAATACAGAAGGGTGTCCTTCGGGAAGTGATCGACGAAAGGAATAATCACATTGCCGAAAAACAAAAGACCCTCGCCGGGGCCGGAATGGGTCACATAGGAAAGCTGGTGGGGCGAAATGCCTAACTGCTTCGCCAAAATCTGCCGGTCTCCCTGGGCCTGGTTGAGCATGTAGATAAAATCCGAGTTCTCAAAGATGTTCTCGATCTCCCTGGAAGCCAGCAGGTCCTTCACATTCTGCGTTAAACCGCTGGGAATCCCGCCCCATTTTCTGAACCGTTTCCATATCTCTACACTGAAACTTCCGGTCTGTCCTTTCAGCAGGAGGTGGAATTCGTCGATATAGAACCAGGTCGTCTTATGCTTGGAGCGGTTGGCCGTAACACGGTTCCAGACCGCGTCCTGCATGATAAGAAGGCCGATCTCTTTCAGGGCCTTTCCCAATGACTTCAACTGGAAGCACAGTACCCGGTGGTGATCCATCTGGATATTGGAACGGTGGTTAAACACATTCAAGGAACCATTGACGTAGATTTCCAGCGCCGTGGCGATATTCTGCGCCTCCGGTTCGCTCTGTTTGCGAAGGAGGTCGTACAAATCCCCCAGGATTGGCATGTTTTCCGGGCGCGGGTCCTGCAAATAGTCCCGGTACACAAGCCTTGTGCAGCGGTCAATGATCGTCTTTTCAATAGGGGAAAGCCCCTCCTTGCCGCCGATGATAAGGTCACACAGAGACAGGATAAAATCACTTTTCAGGGTGATCGGGTTTTCATCATCCGAATAGTCCAGGTTTATATCCATCGGATTGATGTAGTTAGTGGAGTTAGGGGAAATGTCAATGACCTGCCCCTGAGCTCCAAACTGCTTTACCAAAGGCCCGTACTCATTTTCCGGGTCTGCTATGATAATGTCGTCCTCCGTCAGAAGGAACACATTGACGATCTCACGCTTGGCAGAGAAAGATTTGCCACTGCCGGGCGTACCCAGGAACAGGCCGTTGGGGTTTTTCAGGTTCTTGCGGTTCGCCATAATCAGGTTGTTGCTAAGGGCATTGAGACCGTAATACAAAGCCTCGCCCTCCTGAAACAGCTCGCAGGTGGTAAACGGCACGAAAATGGCCGTGCTGCTGGTGGTAAGACCCCGCTCGATCTCGATCTGGTTCTGCCCCAGGCATAGAGAGGACATAAGGCCCTGCTCCTGCTGGAAGTCCAGGCGTTTCAGGGCACAGTTGTATTTCTGCGCCACACCGGAAGCGGAAAAAATATCCGTAAACAGCTTTTTGCGCTTCGGGGCGATATTCTCCACCAGAACCGTCACAAGGAACATCCTTTCATTCCGGCTCTGCAAATCCTGCAGGAGATTTTTCGCTTCTTCCCCATAAGTGGCAAGGTCGGTAGGTATGATGTCCATGTCATAGCCGGAGCGGACCGCTTTCTTCTGTTCCTCAATCGTCATCTTCTGCAAATCAGACATCTTGCGTTTGATGTTCTTGATCGCCTGGGCCTGGTCGATAGACTGGATATGCAGGTTGATTGTCACGGCGTCATCCAGGTCAAGCAGTTCCGCCAGCAGCCGATCCGTCAGCTCCGGGGCCAAAATCTGCAAGAAGGACACCGCGCCGGAATGGTCGCCCACCCGGAAGGTCTTGCCGTCCTGGGAGAAGGAGAGACCGGAAGGGGCGATATAGTCCTTTGTGGAGAGCCCGGTTTTCGGCAAATCCGACCAGTTAAAATGAAGTTTCTCCTGGCCGTCCGGGTGGAGCTGGCTGTGCAGAAGCTCCAGACGTTCCAGCCCGTTTAAGGGCCTTGCCTGCACGCCCAGGGCTTTGAAGTTCCCCAGCACGTCCGTTTCGATCCGTTCCAGACGCATTTTCGCCGTGCGAAGGTCCTCCGCTTCAATCCCGAAGGTGATGTATTTCCGCTTGGTAAGGCCGTTGTTGCCCTTTTGGAGCTGGTTCTTTAACATATCCGCGTACTCCCTGCGGATTCCGTCGTACTCGTCGCCACGGGCAGGAATCTCTATGCTGTGAACAAAGTCCTGCATATTGGCCCGCTGGTTGATGAAGGTGAGCTGCACATGGATCGAGGCGTCAAAGTAATTGAGAAAATCGCAGTAGCCCTCAAAAATCTGCGCCTTGTCGTCCGCCTGCGCGAGCTGGTAGTTAATATCAAAGAACTGCACCGTCTTGGTGTAATAATTGCCGCTCACACGGCAGATACCGTCCCGGTACATTTCCTTATAGGGAATACTCTGCTGGACCGTCTGCGGGGCGTCCGCTTTCAGCCCGGAAAAAAAGCCGGGCTTTTTCTTCGGCCCGGCAGGAGAGGCAGTTTTACTTCCTGCCTTTCTTGCTTCGGTGCGGGTCTTTTTTGCCTGCTTTACGTTTCTTTGCAGACGTTTTTCCTGCGCCTCCTGCTGTCTGGTTTTTGGCAATCTGTGATACCTCCTTTTTGGATATGGATTTGTAGAAGTTTTCTGTCCGGTAAGGGCGGTCCTTCGGCCAGAGCTTATAGCGGAGCCGGTTCCTTAACAGCTTTTCCGCCGGCTGCCCGTCCTTCTCATACATGGCAAAGAAGAAAAAGGGCATCATCAGGCCGATCATAAGGAGCACCGCCGCCGAATTGCCGATGGCGCCGCGGGTAAGGAAATATACCGGCAGCCCCACCAGCGCGGCCAGACTGAAACAAATAAGCTGGCGCTTTGTCAGGCCAGCGGCTACTTTGGTCTTGACTTTGGTTAAGTCTTTGGGTACGGGTACATAAGGCATTTCGTTGTCACCTCCGATCTGCGAGAATCTTTTTTATCCGTTTTGCGGCATTGTAATACTGCAATCCACTTCATTGCCCCATACATCCCAGCCGGGGGTCTGCTGCCTGGCAAAAAGCTCCACCCTGGGCTGATCTCCCATGAGCTTTATGATCTTGTCCCGCACTTCATCGGGTTTCTTGCTGTGCTGCTCGATATGGGAGATCACAAACTGGTGGATTCCCGCACACTGGCGTTTCGGGTGCCCGCGTGTTGCCAGCAGACATACCTCCGCGTTGGAGCGGGTCCAGAAGCCCATCCCATAAAACCAGCTATCGGCTTTCCGGTTCTGCTTCAGCCACAGAAACGCCAGGGTCTTATAGTGGAAGCCCCATGCCTCAATCACCCGGAACGCCTCATTAAGCTGCGGGAAGGTGGCCCATAGAAAAAGCGCACTGTCTTTGGCCGCAAGGTCTGCAACCGGCAGTGCGCATATTTCATCCATGCTCATGGTGGGGTAATGGTTTTCTGCCACGCCTTTGCCGCGCTTCATGTCATAGCGCCAGGGCGGGTCCGCGTACACAATGCCATATTTCTTAGCCTCCGCCATCAGCGGGCCTGCTCACTCTTGGCAGGCGCGGGCTTTGCCGGCTGCGTCTTGACCTTTCCGGCATTTTCTTTCAGGGCGCCGGTCAGGGAAGGCTTTTCTGCGTCCCTGGTCGCTTCAAGGGTGGCCTGCAAATTTTCAATCGCCTGGCCGTACCCTTCGATCAGGGCGTCGTTGAGCTGCCTGCGAAAGTCCGCCGTCACCGGCCAGCACACATCCCTCCATTTTCCCTGCTTATCCTGGGTGGAAGGCATGTTGACATACAGGCCGTTCTCGCCGGAGCAGATACGGAAGCCGTCGATCTTGAAACAGTCGCCAATCGTCACGTTGGCAAAGGCCAAGAGGTTCCCCATCGGGGCAATCGGGCGCACGGTTACATCCAGCTTCAAGCTTTCGGACGCCTGAGTGTCCGGCTGCATGGGTTCGGTATTGGTTTTACTCATAATGAAAGTTCCTCCTTGTTAAAATGTAGTTGTTACCCGCTAATGCGAGTTGAATATACTTTTAGATAACGAGCCTGTCTTAAAGAGGGCGAAGGCCAGCAGTACGGTATATCCCGCCGTGCCCCAGATCGCACCGTGAATATCGCCGGACGAGGGGATCGACTGGACCAGCACCGCGTAGATCGCGACGCATACCAGAATTAAGAACCCCTGGAATCCCAGAGCGAACAGGGAACGAAGGTAATTCGTCCCCATCTGTCCCCATTCACGGTTTGCCATTGTGGAAAACGGTATGGGTGCCAGGCTGACCGTGAGATATATTTCAATCATGCGGCCATAGACAATGACAAAGATCACAATAGACAGTACCCACATACACAGGTTGATGATGTTGGTTTCCAGCCATAAGCCGATCAGCTCCCACATCCCCATTGCTTCAAGCTGCGTTTCCAGGTCAGCCAGCGCCGCCGTGACATCCAGGTTCCCGTTTATCACGCCGGCGCTCCGCGATACCACATTTTGGGCGACATCAAACACCGCCATGACAATCGTAAAACAGTTGGTAAGCAGGTAGGTGGCTACAAAGGTCTTGAAGATCCACTTGAAGATGTTGAACGTATCAAAATCGTGCATGTTGTTCTTTTCCAAAATCATCTGAATCAGCTCATATACCAGCACAAAGGTCAGGATCATGCCCGCAATGGGAATGACGACGGTTTCAGAAAGATTCTGGATCATACTGAACACGCCGCCATTCCAGCCCTGCGGGGTCTGTCCGACCTGCCCGGCCACATCCGCGACCTGGCTGTTTACCGATTCAAAAATACTGGTGTACTGCCCGGTGATCGCTTCGATCAGGCCCTCTTTGATCCAGTCTGTTATCCAATCAAACAGACTGCCCATCGGCTATTAACTGAACAGGCCGGACAGGAGCGGAATCAGCGTGGCACCCACCAGGGCGATACCGCCGCCCGCCATAAGCTGCTTGATCCCCTGGGATTTTGCACCGGGGTTGTCGTTGCCGTAACCTTCCAAAAGGTTGATGACACCCCATGCGCCGAGACCCGCGCCCAGGGCGATCACGAGAATTTTCAGCGTGTCAATCGCGCTTGTAAAAAAAGCCATAAAGTTAATCCTCCTTAATGTTCATAGAATTTATTGTTGTGGCCGCATTGGGCCGGAAACGAAAAAAGCCGCCGCCATGTTCAAATAGAAAACCTACAAAAACATGACGGCAGCATAAGGGGCAGGACAAGACCTGCGGGGGATATTCAGTTGTCAGGGAGAATCACGAATCCGCAATAGGCGCCTCCTTTCCAAAGGGTATAGAAAAACCCGCCATACAATAAGGAAATGATACGGCGGGTTTTACGCGCTTGTCTGCGCTGCCAGTTCTTCCGGCGTGATCTCATAGTTGGGGTACAGCTCTCTGGGACGTACAGGCAGTCTTGTAGACAGGTATTTCTCTATGTCAAAGGCGTTCTTTTCGTCAAAATCCGAAAGATATTTGTAATTCGGGTGTTTGGTAATGTCATACTTCCGGGACAGGAAGGGACGCACGCCCCTGATCTGCAGGAGGCATTTTCCGCCGTCCATCACCGCAAGCTCGTCAACGGACATCAAATCTTTTCCCAGCTTTTGAAAGTTCTGCCCGTGGGATTCCTGGGTGCCCTTCGTGACGCTGGTGTTATATAGATCAATGGTTTCTTTCCCCAGCAGGGAGTTCCAGCTTTTCAAGGTGGTTTCCTCCTTACCTCCCAGGAAAAGAGAAGAATCACAGTTGCCGATGATCGTGTCCATGTTGTCCTTATAAAGCGCTTTGAGCTGACTCTGGGCCTGCAATACCAGGCAGGCGGATATTTCCCTGGAACGGATCGTTGCCATCAGCTTTTCCAGGTTCGGGATTTGGCCTATATTGGCCGCCTCGTCGATCAGGCACCGCACATGGACCGGGAGCCTGCCACCAAATTTATCATCCGCCCGCTCACAGAGCAGGTTGAATAGCTGGGTATAAGCCATACTGACAAGGAAATTAAAGGTCGCGTCCGTATCACTGATAATAAAGAACAGCGCCGTTTTCCTGTCGCCCACCAGGTCAAGTTCCAGCTCGTCATACATGGTGATCTCCCGGACTTCCTTAATGTCAAACGGGGCAAGCCTGGCGCCGCAGCTAATTAAGATCGACTTAGCCGTCTTGCCTGCGGCCAGCTTGTATTTTTTATACTGCCGGAGGGCAAAGTGATCCGGGTCTTTCTGCTCCAGTGCGTCAAACAGCAAATCTACCGCGTTCTTGAAAGTCTCGTCATCCTCCCGGACCTCCATAGCGTTTATCATTTCCACCAGCGTGGAAAAGTTCTGCTCATTGGAGGGCGCTTCATAATAGATGTAGCCGATCAGCGCCGTATAGAGCAGTGTTTCGGCCTTGACCCAGAAATCGTCTCCCGATTTCCCTTCGCCTTTCGTGTTGGCGATCAGCACCGTTACCAGTTTGAGAATGTCCTTCTCATTGTGGATATACGCAAAAGGGTTATAGTGCATACTCTTTGAGAAATTGATGGTGTTGAATACCTTGATTTTATACGGCTCATACACGATCTTACCATTCTTGCCACGGACCGGCTTTCCGTCCTTATCCAGCTTCGGTGTGCCCCGGCTTAACAGCTTTCCAACCTCAATCAAGACCGTGCCCTTCGGATCGGTAACGACATAGGAGCTGTGCATCTGCATGAGATTGGGCTTGATAAAAAACCTCGTTTTGCCGGAGCCGGAACCGCCGACCACCAGCACATTTTTATTCCGGGCGTTGGCCGGGTTCTTCGGCCTGCCGGACATCATAAGCCCCTCGCTCTGCGTCAGAATGATGTTGTTTTCCGGTTTTTGGTCCATAAACGGTGCAATATCCGTTTTGCTGCCCCAGCGGGCAGAACCGTATTCCACATTTTTACGGTACTTTTTTGCGTCCTTTCCTTTGAGATACACCGCCAGCCTCATAATGACCGCACCGCAGAGCCCCACCAGCCAATCCAGCGCCGCACCGGGCCACATGCTCTGAAAGGCCAAAGTGAAGCCTTCACTTAGCCCCAGCAGTTTTTGCGAAGCATCCGCTCCGGGAGCCAGCCGTACCGTCTGGCCCAGCTTTGCGAATACCAAAAGGAACAGAAGGTAAGGCAGGTGGAGGATCACCTGCTTTTTCAGGGTGACCGTATCTATCTTCAACGCTCCGGCCCTCCATGCTCCTTATTCTTTACCTTGTCACGGCCAAGCGCCTGTGCCAGCTCTTTGAATTTGGCAAGCTGGGAAAGCAGCGACGGCCTGGTGCTACGGGCAAGGTCTTTTCTTGTATATTCCTTAAATGCCGCGGTCAGGGCGTCCGCCTGGTTTGCCTTGAAATACACCGTCCATTTGGGCGGATCCGTGCCGGGGTCTTTTTCAATGTGATAGCGGACCTCATGCTTTTTGGCGATCCGTTCAAAAGAGCGAATCCGTCCGGTCACTTCAATGGTACTGGCGCCGGGGTCCCTGGCGGTCAGCCGCTTCATGCTGTTGCGGCCAACTTTCGGGGTATTGCGGCTATGCTCCATCTTTTGAAGCGCGGCGGCAATGGCCGCTTTCAGCACCCGCCCGGACAGCTTTGCCGCCTGGACCGTGACCGACATGGTTCTTTGTTCAATATCTTCCTGCACCTACATCCTCCTTCCTGAAAAAATATAGTCTGTTCATTACCGTGCCTCACTTAGTACCTGCTGGCGCGGGGCGTGTTCGTGGGCTTTTTCCGCCTGTTCGATCTGAATCCGGGCGTGCCGAAGGAGCGTCTTAATCATGGAAGCCGGTTCTTTCACTTCCGAAAGGTGCTCCGTCATGCCTTTGCACTCGTCTGGCAGATAATCCGCCATTGCTTTACAGGCATCTTCCAGACTTCCGATGAATCCCCAGCAGCTATCCGACAGCTCGCCGTTTTTATACAGCTCAAAGCCATAACACTCACCCCGGAGATAGGCGTCATACTCAGCAACCTCGCCCCTAAGCAAATCCTCGGCTTTTTTTCGGAGGGCGCCGGTCATTTTCTCCCCGCCGAACTCTTTCAGCACATCCTCTTTGGAAACATACACCCAACCTACCTGCCCGCTGTCCCAGGGATCGTGGAAACTCTCTGTCTGCATGGCAAGGCCGCTGTGGTCCAGAAGGTACAGGGGCATCACAACGTATTTTTCAGAGATCACCCGGAGCATGGCATCATCCACGGCACGGGGGTCGGGGTGGTCGCCAGTCATTTTCCGGCTCCAGACCATATTTACCATGCGCTCATAGCGTTCCGTGCCGCGCTCATTGTTGCCAACGGTGTTTAAGTACATTTCCCGCAGAAAATCGTCCTTGTCAATATAGTTGTGGTGGTCGCCCAGGGCATAGCGGGGGTGGAAGCATACCATTGTCCCGAAGTTGTCATTAACTTCACGAGGGCTGATCAGCATATCGTCCGGCTGCACCATTAAGGCATAGGGTTCCTGTTCTGCCATCAGCTCCTTTCCGGTTCTTTCTTTTTCTCCGGCGTCTTAGGTTCTGCCTTTGCCGCCTGTTTCTTAGCGTCGTCAAGCAGCTCCCGCAGCGACACATCCCGCTTTGCCTCCGGCTGCCGGGCGCCGCCCAAAAAATCCGGCACTTCCTTAAACCCAATGCTGTCCACATAGTAGGCGGTGTCGCTGCCTTTTTCGTGGAGCACTACTACATCAGAGACAGAAAGGGAATGCCCCTTAAAATCCTCCGGGTGGTCGATGTTAAAGCGGGTATAAATATCTTCCAGTGTTTCGCCGGGCGAAAGCTCCGCCGCATAGACCATCTGGTAATTGTCCCTGTCTACCGGGAGCCCTTTCTTTTCCAGCCAATCAAGGGACATAAAGCGCAGGTCATCGGTGCTGTCCGATAAGTCAAGCTGGTAAATGGAGTAGGCGCTGATCCCGTATTCTTTTTCATAGGCGGCAATGCGATCCAGCAGCGGCCCGGCCTCGCCGTTCAGGTGTTCCTCCTGAATGACAGTTGCCATCCTCATGCGTATCTTTCCGGTCTGCCCGGAAAGGAGTTCGTCCGCCATGCGTTCTTTTTCCTCATGGAAAACGGGGTGCATATCCGCATAAGCGTCACTGTACTGCCGCAGGAACACATCCAGGTCAAAGGCCAGGTCCGTGGACTCGTCCAGCCGCATTTCTTCCCGCTGTGCCTCCTGTGCGGCCATCTGCGCCCGCTGTGCCTCCTGTTCTTCAGGGGAAGGGACCGGCTGCTTGACTGCCAGGATTTTCCCGGCAATGCGGACAAACTGCTCCGGGTGCTCAAACTGCTGCCGGTATTTCTCCATAAGGTCTGCTGGAAGGTCTGTAAAATCTTCCTCGCCAAGCCCGCAGAGAAAGAAATTCCCTGCAACAATGTCATAGATATTGCCCTCGTCATCATGGAGAGCACGGTTCAGGGGAAGCCCCATGTATTTGCCTTCCTCGTTACAGATCAAGGCAACCGGGTCATCGTAAGGGTAAACAGCCTGAATGTCCCCGCCGACAGCGGCCTGCAATGGCTCCAGACCTTCGCCAATTTCTGCCGCATAGGGGACTTTCCCAGGCTCCACCATTAAAACTTTCATAACTGCATATCCTCCTTCTTTTTATTCGGCTTTGCCTGCCGCCTGCCTTCTTCCCGTTCTTTCCCTGGCTGCGTTTTGGAAGCGGTAAGCCTGCTTACGACAGAACCCTTCGCCGCATTCTCCGCCTCAATCTCTTTTGCGGACAGCCTGCGAAAACTGTCTGTGTCCGGGATAAGGGCAAGCCCGCTGCCATTGTCCCATTTCACATGAATCTGAGACTGGTCATCCACATAGTTAACCGTTCCCCTCATTCCTGCCGGAATCGGTGCAAACGGATCATCCATCCCAATCAGTTCCAGCCTTGTACCGGGAGGGTATGACTGCCGGTAAGATTCTGCCATGCGGCGGTTCTTTTCCCACTCATTCATAAGCTGCTCCTTTCTTCTGACTGATATTTTTCTCCCTGTCGGACCGGCTGCCCGGATTCTTTTGCGTCCAGCTTCGCCGCCGCCAGTTTCCCCAGCACGGAAGGCTTTTCCGCCTTTTCGGGCAAAGAAATATCGCCCTCCGAAACCTCGGCGGCGGTGTGCTCTGCCTTGACCGGTTCCTGGCCCTCCACGGTATAACCGGGAAGGAGGGTACCGTGAACGGTAAAGTGGTGCTCATATTCTTTTGGAATCTGCGGAGAGATTTCTGTAAACAGGTGGGAGTAGGCTTTCTTGCGCCCATCCAGGTATTTCATAGCGGCGGCTTTGTCGGTATAGCGTTTCTGGTTCTGCCCGGCGATCTTTTCCCCATATCCCTCCTTCGGGGAATTCACATACACATCCCATGTCACATACCAGGCAACCGGGACGCTTTGCTTCGTTTCCCGGTCATATTTGGTATCTTCCCAAACGCTGCATGTCATCTTATAGACACGGTTGCTGATTTCCTCGGCGTCCCGCCAGTTGCCGGTTTTGCGCCATTCATTTCCCGTATGTGCAACCTCCGGGGTCCGCAGGTATTCCAGCGAGCGGTTCAATTTCTGTGTGACTGCCGCCTGCTGTTCCCATTGTTTTGCCGCCGCCTGCACGATTGCAAGGGCTTTCTGCTCGCCGTCTATGCTGTCCTGACGCAATGCCTCCAGTGCATCCGCACCCTGCGTAATCAGGGAAGATATATCCACATCCTCACAATATACGTTGTGCTCCAATTTGAGCTGGCTGCCTTCCGTTAGATAGTCAAACCGGTAAACCTGATAATCCTTGTTTTCTTCCAATGTTTCACCTCCTTAAATCTCCGGCGCGTGGGACTTTTTAGGAGCCGCCTGCGCCGGGGTACTTTTTTCTGCCGATCTTGCCGCCGCAAGTTGCCCGATCACCGAAGGGCGTTCCATCGTAAATATGGTAATCTGCTCATTTTCAGCCAACGGTACAGCCTGCACCGCAAGGGGCAGCGTTGTTTCCGCATGGGTAAGGGTGTGCTGCAATTTCAAATCTGCCACGATCTCGTCAAACACCGCGTTGATCGCCCTGCGTTCCTCACCCTGGGGATAGGCTTTCAAAACCTCTGTTTCCCCGGATTTATCCATGACAAGGGCTACCGCGCAATCCGCATGGCCGGCCAGATAATCAGAAGCATAGGGCAGCTTATCCTTGATATAACAGGCAAAAGCCCTGGCCGTCATTTCCGTGTTGCTGTCCCAATAGCCGCCGTCTTTCTCGCATTCTTTTCCCATTTTTACGGAATTGCGGTAGTAGTCGGTCTCTGTCCGCCCGATCTGCGGGGTTTCCTGTTCCTGCATCCTGTGAAGCATCCGCTCGAACATTTCCAAACGTTCACGATCACTTTTGGGAATCACATGGCCGCTGACGGATTTCTTTAAGGCGCTGATCTGATCCACAGAACCGACCTCCCCGGAAAGGAAAGCGTCTTTTAATGCCACATACTGTTCCAGCGTACTTTCATTGCCGTACCGCTTCAAGGAGCCAAGCACCGCCGAATCCAGCCAGCTTGCCGCGTTTTTCTTTGTCCGGCTGTTCTGTGCCTCGGTGCGTTTGGCCGCCTGCTCCGGCGTCTCCGGTTTGTACTTCATGGTATCAATGAGCTTTTGGAACAATGGGTAAAGGCGGGGCTGTTCTGAGAGCATCCCTTTCGCGCCCATCTTTGCCCCCAAATAGTCGTCAAAGCCGTGCCACCATTCATGCGCCAGGGAACCGGCCCCGTGCATCTTCGTAAGGTTGATGACCTTGCGGAGCGGTTCATAATGGGCCGCGGCGTTGCCGCTGCCCCTGGCACCGAAAGCGATAGCAAGCGTGCCGCCAAAGGCAATATCCTGATCGCTGATCTGTAAGGCAGCCGCCAGGTCTTTCAGTGCTTCAAATCCCATGTTCAGGGACGCCTGCCGGTCATTCTGGTTCATCCAGTTTCCAAATTCGCCGCCCCGGAAGCCGAAAGTGTCAAGATAATGCTGTCCGGTGATCTCCTGACCGCTCCGGTAGTCCGGCCCGGTCCGTCTCACATGCGCAAGCTGCGGAGGGGTAAACCGGACCTTTCCGCCTTTGCTCCGCTGCCGGGCAAAATCCTGTACCCATTTCAGGGCTGCCTCACGGGATTCCAAATTTGTCTGCAAAATGGAATAGCCTTTCGTCACATAATAGGTGCCGGGTTTCCAGTCGTTATTTCTGGAATAGGTGTTTTTCCCGTCATTGAAGTGGATCGCATAGCCCTTTGGCATCTTCTGGTCTTTGGAAACGCCAAACTGTTCCTGCTGCGCCTTTTGCGTGAAATCCCGGTCAAAGTGAGAAGCGGAGCGGATATGTAAGGCCTGCACCAGCTTATTGGTAATGACCGGGTTATCCAGGGATTTCTTCGTAGCGCGGTAATGGGTTCCGCTGGCCCAGCCCTGCACCTGCTCCACATATCCATTTTGTATCAGAAAGCGGTCATAGGCTTGCATAGCGTCATCCAGTGTGCGCACATCCTCGATCACGGCCTGTAGCTGCCGGACGGTCTCAATATATTCCTCCTGCCTGGCACGCCTGAGCTCCGGGGTTTTGTCACTGTACCGGTATTGGGGAGAAGCCCCCAGGCTGTCCCGTGCCTTTTTGATGAAATAGACAACGCCGAGGGGAACGCCATCGTCAAGCATGGCCTGATAGTCCGGTTTCTTCCAGACATTATCCTTCTTGACGAATTTCTCCGCCTCCCGCTCATTCATGGCGCCCAGGTCGTCTACATACAGGCCGCGGTCTTTCCAGAGGTCTTTTTTCGCACCTCCGATCTTTTCCCCAAAATCCTCATGCTGTAAATTTTCTGCCAAACATTATCACCTCCAGTCTGTGCGAAAACTTAACGCAATCATTTATAAGCATTTCCATCCTCCGGGTGCTGTCCGCCGGCAATCTTGCTCACGATTTCCGGCCCGGTTTCATAAATTTGCATCAGGCGCTTGGCCGTGCCGCTGGGCTGAACGGCGCCGCTGGTCCAGAGCCGGACAGTGGAGGGCGTAACGTTCATCAGAAGCGCAAAGCCCTTTTCGTTCATATCCAATTTTTCCATCAAAGCCTTAACCATATCGGGGCCATATTCCGGGCACCGGGCGGCTTCGGCGATCATTTGCAAAGCGGTATTTTCTGTCTTCGTCATGTTAAAATCCTCCTGTTAAATTGAAATAGCCGCCTGTTTCTGGCGGCATTGTAGTTGACGGCCTTTAATTTGTTCCCTGATATGTTGCAGCTTTTCGTTATAGTCCTTTCCGACGCGGGGCGGGTTGACGCTCACCCGGATATGCTTAAACCGCTGATCCTCATGGAGCATGGCTTTGATTTTCCGGGCATTGGTAAGGCCGCCAAGATCATTGTCCATGTAAAGCGTGACCCGCTTTATTTCCGGGTGGCGTTCCAGAAACGCGGTCAGCGCCACATGGGAGGTGCCTCCCAGGGATAAGCGGTAGCCATTCCATTTCCAGCCTTCGAGCTCTTGCAGCGTGGCATGGGAAAGTGCGTCAATGGGAGCCTCAAAAACGGCCACATGGCGGCTGCCCGGATTCTGCGGTGGGTAGCAGAAGCTAAATTCCTTGTCACTGCCATAAACATCCTTTTTGAGATTGCCGGTGATACCGCGCATACAGGCAAACTTCGCTTTCCCCGCGTTGTCTTTTCCGACAAACACGCAGACCGGTTCGCCATGATACCGGGCCTCATAGAAAAGCCCGTTCCGAAAGCACCGGCTGATCACATCCGAACTGATCCCGCGCCGCTGCAAATACGAAACAGCGGCGGTAGCACACCGTCTGGCCCAGGGCAGCGTAAACGGTTTCTTTTCCGGCTCTCTCTGTGCCTGCTTTGCCGCCGCGCTTTGGTAAGCCGGCGTCTGCCGTATTTCTCCGCCTGCCAGTGCTTGAACCGCATCCACCAGACCATAGCCCCGAATCTGGATCAGGTAATCCAGGGCGTTAATACTGCGGCCCCGGCTGTTCCAGTACCAGTACCGTTTCCCGGTCACATAGACCAGGCTGTCATGCTCCTTGTGCCGGTAATTGGGGCCGTCCCGTTTGAGCACGCCGGGCTCATGGGATTGCAGCCAGGCGAACAGGTCCGCCTCCCGTGCCGCCTGAATCTGCTCTTTGGTTACACCGGGCATGGTGTCGGCACAGATTTTCGTTTCATCGTGCTTCGCCTCCTTCCTGTGATGATATGAAAAAAGACGCCTGAAAGCGCCTAACAGCCGTACAGGTCATGGTTGACCTCCGCACGGTAATAGCTATCCATTGTTGCCGGCGCGTTATACAGCGCTGCCAGCAGATAAGCCTTGATGTTGTTGACCTTCGTAACGTTCTTGTCGATACAGTCAAAAACATACTCCAGGTGGTCGGAATTGATCTTTAAGAACCGGCTCCTGACAACCTCCCGTGGGAAGTCGTCTCCGGCAATGCGGATATAGGGCCGTCTTGACAGCACCGTTTCCAGCATAAGCTCCACAGTCTCGTCCATGCGTTCCTGCCCATAGCGGGGAACCAGAAAGTCATACTCAATATTCTCTTTGATAATTCCACGGTATGCCTCTGCCATATCCATCCTATCAATCCCATCCTGACAGCCTGCCGTTTCCGGCTCTTCCGGATAGATTGATTGATGTGTCCTTGATATATCCGTTTTTGATTTTTTAGTTTTTTGTGGATTAGTATTTAATTGTGCGGGATTTTCCTGTTCAGGTTCCGCCTGTTCAGGTTTTGCCTGTCTTGGATTTACCTGTCTTGGATTTTCCCGTTTAGGTGAAACACCTTGTTTTACGCCGGTTACAGGCTTTTCGTGGATCGTGTACTCAATATCGCCGAGCTGTCCGTTCTCATTGCGGAGGCGCTGCCTGGTGAGATACCCGTGCCGTTCCAGCTCCTTCAGGGCGGTGGTAATGGAATCCACGCCATCCCTGCAAATGTGGGCCAGCCCCTTTGTGGTATAATCCCAATCTTCCGGCAGCGACAGCATAAGGGAAAGAAGCCCCTTCGCCTTTAAGGACAGTTCCGTATTGCGCAGGTGGTGATTGCTCATAACCGTAAAGTCCTTCGTTTTCTCTACACGGAATACAGCCATTTCACAGCCTCCTTTCTTCGGTTATTCCGTTACAAAGCGCGGTCCCTGCGGTCATAATGGAGATGGCCGCCTGAGACCTTCGCATGATTTTTCAGTTTGACTTCGCCCCGTTCCTGGCTCTCTAAGAATTTCTGATAGCCGGCCTCCGTAAGAAACAGGCGCATTTTATCGCCCTTATCCCCAACAGGGGAATCATAGGACAGCACATCAAAGACGATCATGTGCTTAACCTCCGGGTCAAAGCGTTCCAGCCCCATGATGTCATGCCCCTTTAATTTCTCCGCGCCGGACTGCTGCCTGGCCTCGGCGATCCTTTCCCCGATAGTCCGGGGCGGGTGGGGCAGCCGGTAATTCTTCTGAATGTCCCGCACCAAATCCATGCACTCACGGTCCGACAGAACACGCACCTTTGCCATAAGGCTTTCCGCCGCCTCCCGCAGCTCGGAATTGTTTGAATATCGCACGGTCATGTAAAGCTCATTCAGAACCTTTGCCTGACAGTCTCCTTCGGCCTGAAAGAGCATCTTTTTTTCCATTTCGTTCAGTTCCATGTGTGGCTCCTTTCTTCTAAAAATCTGCATGAAAAAAGGGCGTCCACCTAAAAAGATGAAACGCCCACGGCAATCAGCGGCCAGGCAAAATGCCGGACCGCTGGCACTATTCGGTTTTGTCGTTAATGTAACAGCCTCCTTTTTTCGTCAATTTTCTCGCCATATTTCAACTTGGGAAAAGGAATTGAATAGACGGCGACAAACGCTGAAACCCCTTGAAAATCAAGGCTTTTTCCGTTTGTCGTTATTATACCGTAATGGCACAGCCACATCAGTTTGCTGGTCGATATGGGATTTTCGGCGGTGGCGATTGCCGACCGTGTAGGACATGAAAGCATTGAAATCACTTATCAGTACGCCCATCTGTTCCCATCCAAACAGACGGAAATGGCGGAGCGATTAGACGACTTAGGGAAAGGAGATTTTGAAAATGTCAGCTAAGAACAGAGACAACAAAAACCGCTGGAGGAATATCACGGTGGGCTTTCGAGTATCGCCCGAAGAAAACGAACTCATTAACAAGGCGGTTGCCTTATCGGGATTGCCGAAGCAGGAATACTGCTACCGCCGCTGTCTGAATCAGGATGTGGTCGTGCAGGGTAATCCGAGGGTATATAAGGCTCTGAAACAGGAGCTTGCCGCTGTCCTTACGGAGTTACAGAGGATTGAAGCGGGAAACGGTGTAGATGATGAACTGCTCGATGTCATTGAACTGATTTCCGTCATTCTCGGTGGTTTGAAAGGAGAGAATGCGAATGGATAATAAAAAAGAAATGACCGCCCTTTGCTCATCTGTTGGCGCAGATGAAAGGCAGTCACTCAATGTATCTGCTAATAGTATAACCGCATATCACTCAAAAATCAACAGTTTTGTTTTGAAAGGCGGTGATATGAATGGCTGAGCTGAAAATCATCAGTATGGACGAAGTCCCTGTGGAAGAAGTGGAATGGCTCTGGTACCCCTATATCCCATTTGGGAAACTGACCATTATTCACGGTGACGGCGGCGAGGGGAAAACCACTTTAATTCTTCAGTTGGCGGCGCTGTTGTCAAGGGGAGAAAAGCTCCCCTGCGACAGCACCGAGCGTGAGCCGATCAAAGTTATTTATCAGACCGCAGAGGACGGACTCGGAGACACAATCAAACCCCGGCTGCTCGCCGGCAATGCGGATTGCTCGCAAATCAAAGTCATAGACGAGTCGGAAGCAACGCTTACTATGCTGGACGAACGCATTGAAAAAGCGATTGTGGAAACAGGTGCAAGAGCGCTTATCTTAGACCCAGTACAAGCGTATATCGGCGCAAAGGTTGATATGAACCGGGCAAATGAAGTGAGAGCTATCCTTTCACAATTAGGGCAGATAGCTGGGCAATATCGGTGCGCCATTATTTTGGTCGGACACTTAAATAAAGCGCAGGGAAACAAATCCAATTACAGAGGGCTTGGCTCCATCGACTTTCAGGCAACTGCACGGAGCGTTCTGATTGTCGGCAGGTTAAAAGATAATCCGCAGATCAGGGTAATGGTACAGGATAAATCCTCCCTTGCTCCAGAAGGCGAGCCGATTGCTTTTGAGCTGGGCAAGGAGAACGGATTTCGCTGGCTTGGTCATTATGATATATCGGTGGACGATCTGCTCTGTGGTATTCCAAAAGAAAAGAAATCCGAGCAGGCAGAAAATCTTATCCTTGAATATCTTTCAAAGGGCAAATATCCGCAGAAGGAGCTGGTAAAGAAAGCACAGGCGATTGGTATCTCCAAGCGTGTGCTGGACGAGGCGAAGAAAACGCTGAATGTCCAATCGGTTAAAGAAGGCAGTCAGTGGTACTGGCAGCTTCCCGAAAAAATGGAGTGAGTTTTTTCAAGGTTGCAACATTGCACATTGCAAAGGCAGGCACACCTGCAACCTTGCAATGTTCCTTTTTCGGGAAGTAATAAAGTTTGGTGGAGAGTGCAGAGAGCGCCTTTTCAAAGGTGTTCTTTGCCCCTCGGAGAGCCCACGACATCTTTGCAGCCGAAGTGCTGAAAGTGTCATAGTGGGTTACGCACTTTGAAAAAGGTGCGTAACTGCGCTGCCCCACAGTATCGCAAAAGGAAGGGAGGAATACGAATGCCGAAGGGAGATTTCAGCGTTGCCCGTGTGGGAAAACGAACAAGAGAAAGCGTTGGAAAGTTTGAAAGGCACATCGAGAGAAAAAATGAAAGCTATGAAAATATGAATGTCGATCTGTCCCGTACACCGATGAATGTTCATTTTCAAGGCTGCGGCGAGCTGACCTACAACGAACATCTGGACCGACTGATTGCGGACGGAACGGTATCCTTAAAGGGACTGAAAGCGGACGCAACGGTCTTTAACGAGATGATTTTGGATGTGAATACAGACTATTTCGAGAGGAACGGCGGCTATGATTTCGCTTGCCGATTCTATGAAGAAGCGTTCCATTTTGCAGAGAAGTTATATGGGAAAGACAATATTATTTCCGCAGTTATGCACGCTGATGAGCTGAATATTGCTATGACCGAAAAATATGGAAAGCCAGTTTATCACTACCATCTGCACATTATGGCGCTGCCTGTGGTGGATAAAGAAGTGCGCTGGTCGAAACGGTGTAAAGATCCGGCGCTGGTGGGGACTGTGAAAGAGGTGATCCATCAGGTTAGCCATTCAAAGAAATGGAAGTCAGAAAAAGCACTGGACGAAAACGGGAATCCCAAATTGAATAGCAACGGGAAACCTGTCTATCACGCCTCGTACAGCATTTTACAGGATAAGTTTTACGAATATATGAAAAATGCAGGTTTTGAAGGATTTGACCGTGGCGAGCGAGGGAGTACAGCCGAAAATCTGACCTCGTTGGGGTATAAAATTCAGCGGGACGAAAAAAGGCTGGCGGATATTGAACAGAAGATCGCCGCTGAACAAGTCCGATATAACGATAACCACAATGCGTTTATGACCTTTGCGGAGATTGACAGTTCCGGCAAAAAATCTTTCACGGGCAAATATACGGTATCAGCCGAGGACTACGAAAAGCTGACAACGCTGGCAAAGCGCAGCTATTCGGCGGTATCCGAAGCACAGCGTTTGAGAGAGGAAAACACAAAGCTGTCCCGTCAAATATGGTCGCTGCAAAGCGAGATTTCAAAGCTAAGAACTGCGCTGCGGGAATTGACCGAAAAGTGCAGACCGTACCTTGAGGCGTTAAAAATTGCGCCGCAAAAGGTCAAGGAGTTTATCAGCGGTATTCTTGAAAAATTCAAAAAGCAGGAAAAAAGCATTTATTATGAGCCGATTTCGGCTCGTGAACAACAGTCATCTGAGCGTGGAAAACGCTCTAAAAATAAAGATTACGAAAGGTAGGAAAAGACAATGGCAAAGACGATTTTTGAAGAAATGGGCGGCACTTATGTACGGCAGGGAGATTATAATCTCCCTTGCCTGTCCTTACCCACCGAAAAAGGAAGCAAGCCTGTTGGCGTATGGGGACAGCGACATTTGCGCTATCTTAAACAGCACCGCAAAGTGCTTTACACCAACCTGCTCACAAGCGGTAAGCTGAACAGTTATCTTGCGGATATTGACAAGCAGGCTGAAGATATGTTTCTTCGGCTGGTAGAGCAGATAGCAAATCGTGAGGGCGTGACCGAACAGCTAAAGGCGGAAAATCAGATAGAGTGGGTTGGCAGGATGAATAACATCCGCAGTAGAGCAATGGAGATTGTAAATGCAGAACTGATTTACAGTTAAGCCGGAGCGGCGGCAAGGTTTTCCTCGCCGCCGTTTTTATGTATATGACCGAGAAATCAAAGATTTATGGTATAATTCTAAAAGAGTTATTTTTTAAGACCATCGCCTCAAAAAACGTACTTAATAGGTGAAAGCGCTTTTAGGTCAAATGAGGGAGGTGAACAACATGGATGATCTGAGAATCATAGAACTCTATTTTAATAGAGATGAACAGGCGATCAAGGAGACGGATGCAAAGTACGGAAAACTTTGCCACAGTATTGCCTATAACATTCTAAATAATCACGAAGATTCTGAGGAATGCGTTAATGATACTTATGTGAGTGTGTGGAACACCATTCCGCCTACAAGACCGCACAATTTCATGCCCTTTATCTGCAAGATTGCACGAAATCTCTCTTTGAAGCGACTGGAGTTTATGAAGCGAAAGAAACGGTCAGCGGAGATCATTTTATCCTTGGACGAGCTTGCGGCAGTATTGCCGGATGAACGATATGCCCCCGATGTGAGCGACGAGGATGTAGGTGAGCTGATCAGTACGTTTCTTCGCAGTCAGGAGGAATATGTCAGAAATGTCTTCATCCGCAAGTATTTTTATTTCGATTCTATAAGGGAGATTGCAAAGCGCTATTCTTTTACTGAGAGTAAGGTCAAAAATATGTTGTTCTACACCCGAAACAAGCTAAAAGATTACTTGATTAAGGAGGGCGTTGAAATATGAAAACACCGAGAATCGCAAATGCCATCGGGCAAATTGATGACGATCTTGTCGCCGGCGCAGCTAAGTGCAAGACGAAAAATAAGAAACATTGGTTAAAATGGGGTTCCTTGGCAGCATGCTTTGCAGTGCTTGTAATTGCAGGGGCAGCAATCCTCCCATCGCTATTTCGGGAAAATGTAACACCGGAGGGAACCGACGGCAGATACAAGGACTTTTCTATCCGAGCCAGCGAATCTGCAATTGTATGGCCATGGGAGTATCAGACTGTATATGAAAAATATAGGAATGTCAAAATTGACGGTATTGAGTATCATGGAAAAGGCCGTGCGGTATCAGAAACATGGATTGGCGAGAGTATTGGCAACTACACTGTGGTTGGATATGATGAAGTCAATAATGGAAAAAAATATTCTGCCGAGTTTGAAGCATATGCATTGAAGGATATTGCTCAAAGTCAGTTTATAGCCGTAAAGATGGAGGACAGTTATTATGTCTTTCAAAATGACGAGTATGCTCCTCCGAACACCCTTGGTGAGCTTATGGATGCCGTAAATCTGTCCGAGGTCGTGGAGCTTCAGCGCTTTTCTGAGGGAGACAATACTCCTGATAGCAAACGTTTTGCATTGAGCAGTGACGATTATGTGTGGGAAGTTCTGTCCGAATGTAGGAACGCCCCTTTCGTTGAAGATCAAACATGGACGGCTGGTGACAGAAGTTACCTCAGTTTTACGATTACTTCCGAAGCTCTTGGTGTTTACAAAGTTGCTCTGTATGTGACGGAAGACGGCTATCTGTGGACAAACGCATTTAATTGGCAGTATCTATTCAACATCGGCGAGGATGCTGCAAGCAGGATTATCCATTATGCGAAAGAGAATTCCACTGAAGTAGAGTATGAACCGTACAGAAACTCGGTAGCCGGTACAATCATTGAGATTACAGAAGAATATATCGTGGTGGATGATTCTATCCTGTGCAAGAATCCGACAGACGGTATCACCTACAAGGTTCTGCTAAATGACCTTCGCATCTCCCGTTATGTAGATTATGGAATTGTCAAGGTTGGTGATACAGTACAGATTTCCTATGAAGGCGAAATTGATAAGACCAGAGGTAATACCATTGCAGGTGCAATTTCGGTATTTAAGGCAACAATCTCCGATGGAGATGTATTAATTTCTGAATGAACCACCTACGCCTATATGTTTGATAATAATACAAAATCTCTTGCTTTTCTAAGCAAAAACGCTTATAATTTGAAGTGGTATAGATTGCTATTATCCATAGCTACAGGGTAAGTGTTATCAACCCCGATAACAAACTGATAACATTAGCCCATATAGGCAGGATAATATGGATACATCAAATAATCAAAAGCGCCACGAATACGACAGAGAATAATCTCTAAGCAAAATTGATTAGGCTTTGTCGAGTGGGAATGAGCGTCAAAACGGCGCAAACCCGCATGAATACAGGGTTTTTGACCTGTCACTTTGCCTTGTGATACTGGTTTGATACTATTCGTTTCAACCCGGTCACACAAGAGAATGATTGCAAAGGGCAAGCAAACCGCCCTGCTGAACGACAAATTCGGCAGGGCGGTTTTGCTTGCCCTATTTTTCTTTTCTCCAAGGAACATAATTGTCAAACCGTTTGCTGTCATCACAAGTAAGCGGCCAGTTGATTTTCCATTCAAAGTATTCTTCCCTGGTAATCTCCCCGGCGTGTAGCTCCTGCTGGCGCAAAAGCCATTCCCTCATAAACTCGTCCACAAGGCCATAGTTGAAGTAGATACCCACGGGAGGTTGAGCGGGCCAGTCGTCCGTGTCGTTGTATCGGACGGCGGTATCATCGGAGGCCCCTATCTTGCCGGGATTGCAGACAAGCTGAAACAGACGGATGGAGCCGGGGCTGTCCTCGTCCAGCCAGAAGAACGTCCGCATGAAGTCCTCGGCACAGCCAGGTTGAACCGTATAGAAGTTCTGGCGGTCTACCCGCAGGGCCTGGGCAATCTTGTCCAGCAGCTCCCTCTTGGGCACACGGTAATTCGTTTCGTACTGGGCAATACGGTTATCCGCTCCCTTTTCCTCAAAGCCGATAGCCAGCCCCAATTCCTTTTGCGTCATACCCCGAAATGTGCGGATTTTCTTGATTTTTTCTCCTACTGTCATATGTTCCACCGCCTTTGAAAATAGTATAGCGCAAATAAGCGAAATATGCAAGAAGAAAATTAACATAATTGCGAAATAAACTCTTGACATTAACAACCATGCGAATGTATAATAAGGATGTCGGCATTAACAATTTTGCGAACCAACAATAAGGAGGTGTTGTATTTGAGCAAAGAGCTGTTTGTACGGGCCGAGGAAGTAGCCGGGGCGCTGGGTATCTCCAAGCCCTACGCCTACAAGCTGGTGCGGGAGATGAACGAGGAGCTGAAGCAGAAAGGTTTCCTTACCATCCCCGGACGGGTGAGCAGGCGCTACTTCGAGGAAAAGTTCTATGGACTGCGGGAAAATCAGTAAGGAGGGAAGAAAATGCCAGCGTACAAAGACAAGGCCAAGGGAACATGGTATGCGTCCTTTTACTTTGAGAACTGGACGGGCAAAAAGGAAAAGAAGATGAAGCGGGGCTTCAAGACCAAGCGGGAGGCGCTGGAGTGGGAACGGACGTTCCTGCAACAGCAGACCGCCGACCTGGATATGACCTTTGAGAGCTTCGTGGCGCTCTACGCCGCAGACATGAAAGGCCGTATCAAGGCGAACACCTGGGGAACGAAAGAGCATATCCTCTACAAGAAGCTGGTGCCCTACTTTGGAAAGCGGAAAATGAGCGAAATCCACTCCAAAGAGGTCATGGCGTGGCAGAGTGAAATGCTGAACTACCGGGACAAGAACGGCAAGCCCTACTCCCCCGTGTATCTGAAAACGCTTCACAATCAGTTGAGCGCCGTTTTCAATCATGCGGTGAAGCACTACAATCTGAAAGTCAACCCCGCCGCCCAGGTGGGCAACATGGGCAAGGCCAAGGGCCGGGAAATGCTGTTCTGGACAAAAGCGGAGTATCTGAAATTCGCTGACGCTATGATGGACAAGCCCCTCTCCTACTATGCCTTTGAAATGCTCTACTGGTGCGGTATTCGGGAGGGGGAGCTGCTGGCCCTCACCCCTGGGGACTTCGACTTTGAGAAGCAGACGGTTTCTATCTCGAAATCCTACCAGCGTATCAAGGGCCAGGACGTTATCACCGACCCCAAGACGGCCAAGAGCAACCGGGTCATTCAAATGCCCGCTTTCCTCTGTGAAGAAATGGAGGACTACATCAAGAGCCTATACGCCGTGGAGCCGACAGACCGCATTTTTGCGGTAACGAAATCCTATCTTCACCGGGAGATGGACAGGGGGGCGAAAGAGGCAGGGGTCAAGCGGATCAGGATTCACGATTTGAGACACAGCCACATTTCCCTGCTGATTGACATGGGCTTCACGGCCCTGGCAATCGCTGACCGGGTGGGGCATGAGAGCATCGACATCACTTACCGCTACGCTCACCTGTTCCCCACCCGGCAGGCGGAGATGGCGGACAAGCTGAACATGGAGCGAAAGGGGGCTTAAATCATGTCTGCGAAAAATCTCGACAACCACAACCGATGGAGAAGCAAGACCATAGCGTTCCGGGTGTCTCCGGAGGAAAACGAACAGATTGAGATTGCCGTCCGCCTGTCCGGGCTGACCAAACAGGACTACATCACCCGGCGACTTTTGAACCGGGACATTGTGGTGCAGGGCAATCCCAGGGTTTACAAGGCCCTGCGTGACCAGCTCGCCGCCGTCCTGGGGGAGCTACGGCGCATGGAGGCCGGGGGCGGGGTGGATGATGAACTGCTCGCCACCATCCGCCTTATCACCGTGACGCTGGGCGGCATGAAGGAGGATTGATAGATTGATGGATTCCAGAGAAACGAAAAGGACTGTCCCATATCCGTCTGTTGGCGCAGGCGGGGAACAGCCCAATTCACAAATATGTACCACGGACAGTATATCAGAAGCGGCTACCGAAAACAACCCCCAGGATGAAAGTATGGAGGATATTCTTCGGGAGCTTCAACGGACAAGCGACCCGGCCTACCTCCACACCGTTTCCATGAATGAGCTTTACCGGAATGTCTACCAGAGCAGACCGCCAATCATTGACGGTCTGCTCTACCCTGGGACGTACCTCTTTGCGGGAGCGCCCAAGGTGGGCAAGTCGTTCCTGATGGCCCAGCTTGCCTACCATGTCAGCATGGGCCTCCCCCTGTGGGGCTACCCCGTCCACAAGGGCACCGTCCTCTATCTGGCGTTGGAGGACGACCACCGCCGCTTGCAGGGGCGGCTGTATCGGATGTTCGGCATGGACGGCACTAACGACCTGCTCTTTGCGATCTACGCCAAACAGCTCGGCCTGGGCCTGGAGGAACAGCTAAAGAAGTTTGTCCGCCAACACCCCGACACCAAGCTGATTATCATTGACACCCTCCAGAAAGTCCGGGAGGTCGGCGGGGACAAGTACAGCTATGCCAACGATTACGAGGTGGTGGGCAAGCTGAAACGCCTTGCCGATGATTGCGGTATCTGTCTCCTGCTGGTACACCACACCCGAAAGCAACAGGCCGATGATAAGTTTGATATGATTTCCGGCACCAACGGCCTGTTAGGAGCGGCGGACGGGGCCTTTCTTCTTCAAAAGGAAAAGCGGACGGACGGCAGCGCCATTCTGGATGTGGCCGGACGTGACCAGCAAGACCAGCGGATGTATCTCACCAAGGACAAGGAGCGCCTTGTGTGGGAGCTGGAGCGGCTGGAAACGGAGCCGTGGGTGGAACCGCCCGACCCGGTATTGGAGGCCGTTGCCGCCCTTGTGACGGTAGACAGGCCCGCCTGGGGCGGTACGGCCACGGAGCTGGCGGCGGCTCTCCAAACCGACATGAAGCCCAACGCCCTGGCTATGCGGCTGAACGTCCGGGCCGGGAGATTGGCGGCAGAGTACCATATCCGCTATGAGAACAGCAGGAGCCACGCCGGGAGAAGTATCACCCTCACCCTGGAACCACCTTAGAGATCGGAAGAGCGTCG